>PDVH01000013.1_pt1 | contig 57004 bp, 56 predicted proteins | sample 1369781 | NCBI WGS metagenome assembly PDVH01 (sample SAMN07795378, study PRJNA414565) | Alkali sediment metagenome, whole genome shotgun sequencing project. | isolation source: glacial lake sediment | place: Bosnia and Herzegovina: Donje Bare Lake | collected 2016-06
TCTTTATACTCGTCGCTGATTGACATTTGTAAATTCTCCTAAGGTGGTCTTATCTTGTCGCTAAGAAAGAATAAGTTTTGTACGAACTCGTCATGCTACCGAGGATTAAAGGTTAGCCGCCATCAATTGCTGCGGTCGATTGTGCAACCTTATCTATCATTACTCGCAAGAGAAATCTACATTGATATGGCAAGAAATATATCAAACGTTCAGAGGAAGAGCACGCGGTTAGTAGTACATGCTTATCAACACCCGTTACTGTACGGAGGGATTACCCATTATTATTGGAGGTCGAGATTTGCAGCTGATGCGCTTGGATAGCGTGTTTCACCAAGTATTGCGCAAGAGCGATCAATGAAAAAATGAAATACGTCGGTTATTGGTGCCACCTACTAACAAAGAGAACCAAGTCAGTTCGAGTTTCGCTATTACCAATTGAAACCTGCAAGAGCCGATCTCCAAACGGCCCAACCGTTTCTCTTACCCTTATGGCTGCTCCAGGGATTTTCCTGTTTTCTGTGCAGCGTTTCCACTTGCAGAAGTCGTGATCGGCAGTCGCAGGGTGTCCATGGCGAGAAGTACCCGTGAGCCGCGGCCGTGTGTGAAATACGAAAAGGCCCAGCGGACGAGCACGACCAAACGGCTCTCGAAGTTAATCAGGAGAAGCAGGTGGATGAATAGCCAGAGGAGCCAAGCCATTATTCCGCCGAAACGAAATCTGCCGACGTTGGCAACGGCGGCATGCCGCCCGATGACTGCCATGGTCCCCTTGTCGAAATAAGAAAAAGGCCCTGGTGCTCCTTCACCGCGGAGACGCCTCCCTATCAATCTAGCCACATAACGCCCCTGTTGCGTAGCCACAGGGGCAAGACCGGGTAGAGGGTTTCCGTCCCTGCCTGCTAAATGGGCCAAATCGCCTATGACAAAAATCTCGGGGTGACCCAACAGTGAGAGGTCAGGATTCACCATTACCCTTCCCATACGATCCACCAATGCCCCGGTTTTTTCCGCGAGTAACCTGCCTAAGGGGGAAGCCGCGACACCTGCCGCCCAGAGTACGGTGCGCGCCTCGATTCGTTCCGCACCGGCAGTAACTTCCAAGACGATTCCCTGTTCATCGATGGTTGTGACTTTCACGCCGGTTCGAACCTGCACACCGAGAGCGAGAAGTTTTTCTTTGGCATGAGCAGACAGTTCGTGGGGAAAAGCAGGCAGTACCCGTTCCGCAGCGTCCACAAGGATGATCTCGGACTCCTGGGAATGGATCGAGCGAAATTCCTCCTTCAAGGTCTCCCTGGCGATTTGGGCAACCATCCCTGTCAGTTCGACACCGGTGGGACCGCTGCCGATGATCACGAAGGTGAGCCATGCCTTTCGTTTCTCCGGGTCAGCTTCCCGCTCGGCCACTTCAAATGCGAAAAAGATTTTCTGGCGGATCAGACCGCTGTCCTCGATGCTCTTGAGCCCAGGTGCTACCTTCTCCCATTGGTCATTGCCATAGTAATGGTTCTTCATCCCAGTGGCCAAAATCAGCATGTCATATTGTATGACACCGTCGGCGAGTATGACCAACCGGTTGACCGGGTCAAAGTCGACCACCTCTCCGAGAAGAACGGTAGTGTTTTTCTGTTTTCGCAAGATGTGGCGAAGCGGTGAGGTTATCTCGGCGGGACTTAGACCACCCGTTGCCACTTGGTAGAGAAGCGGCTGGAACAGGTGAAAATTTCGCCGGTCCACGAGCGTGACCTCCACGGGTGCACTTTTCAGGGTCCTTGCCGCAAAAAGCCCGCCGAACCCCCCGCCAACGATAACGACGTGATGTCTCGCATCCTGCTGCATCATGACCTATCTCCCAAGACATTTAACACATGTCAAGTTAGGCTTCTGCCATTTTGATAGCTCTTATGAGAGCCATTTCTATTTATTTCCAGTTATCATGCATTATAAAAGGGCAAAATAGAAAGAACAAGACTCCAGTCAAATAATGATTAGCGTTTGAAAGATGGCATATGGAAGGAAATATCCTTGTCATTGATAATAGAAAGATATGCTTTACAGCCCATCTCTACACCTGCTCTCAAGATAACTTCTACCTATGGCTGAATATGCAATCCGCGCCAGTCAGCAAATCCAATTAAGCAAGAAAGTTGAATGGTGATTTATTTGAAAATTTTACCAAACATGTTAATAATGATCATCGGCCTTGGTCTTTCCTTTGAACAGCCGGTAAACAAATATCGTATAGCCGATGACAATCGGCATGCCGATCAGGGCGATGACGGCCATAACCTGCAGCGTGTAAAGCCCGGTTGAACTGTTATGAATCGTCAGGCTCAAATTCGGGTCGTTGGAGGCAGTGATCAGGTTGGGAAACTGAGCTGCACCTGCTGTCAGAAACAGGCCAATAAACGAAAAGGACGACTCCCAAAACGGGGCGGCGTCATTTTTTTTACGCAATGAAAAAAATAATCCAATAAGTCCCGCAAACGTGAACGCAACAGCCACATAAAATAAAACATTCCCCGACAGACGCGGAAATGTACCAAGCAGCACAACAAAATAAATTCCCGCCGTGGTGAAATTAATCCACATTGAAACCCGCACGGCCTTGAATGAACGCTCTTGCAATTCCCCTTCCGTTTTCATAACGGCCCAGGACGCACCCTGCAGTAGCACGGCGGCCAGTCCGGTAATACCGAATAACAGGGGCACGGGACGCAGTAGCGTGAAAAAGCTTCCAGCATACTCCATTTTACCATCAAGCGGCACGCCGTAGATCACATTGCCCAAAGCCACACCAAATAACAGAGCCGCCAAAGCGCTTCCGCCGACCAGAGCTTTTTCCCAGATTCCGGCGCGCGCCTGGTCGTTAGCGCGAAACTCCATCGATACCGCGCGGGAAATAAGCGCTAGCAAAACCAGCATCATCGCCAGATAAAAGCCGGAAAACGCGGTGGCATATGCATGAGGAAAGGCCGCAAACAATGCGCCTCCTCCGGTAATCAACCAGACTTCGTTACCGTCCCAGACCGGACCGATGGACGCGATGAGCGTATCCTTCTCTTCCTTTGTCACAGCCAGAAAAGGCAGCAAAGTTGCAACACCAAGGTCGAATCCATCCAAAAGTGCGTAACCAAGCAATAGGATGAAAATCAGCACAAACCACAGGATTTGAAAATTCTGGATATTTTCCATCTCCGCTATCCCCCATTCTTATAACGCTTGGTCTTCCTTCACGATGCCGCGGGTCCTTGTTTGACAATTTTAACAAAGAGCCGAACAAACATGACAAACAGCAGCAGGTAAACCAGAGAAAACATGACTAAGCTAAAAGCAATTTCACCGGCTGACACCACCACCGACGCGGCGCTGGCAGTTTTCATCAATCCTTGGATAATCCAGGGCTGCCTGCCAACCTCTGCGGTAATCCAGCCTGTTTCATGAGCCAGATGCGGCAGCGGAATCAGGAAGGGAAGCAAAAACAGGTACCATTTAGCTGTGTAAAGTTTTCCCGTCCACAAAAGCCACGCGCCCAGAAGCCCCAGCGCAATGAAGATCATGCCGAGACCCACCATGATATGATAGGACTGAAAAACCAGATTTACCGGCGGCCAGTTTTCCTTCGGAGCATCATTCAATCCCTTGATTTCCGAATTAAAATCGAAATTATACAGAAAGCTGAAAAGTCTTGGCACATAAACGCCGTAGGTTTTTTCATTGTCCTCATCAACGTATCCGATGATATACAATGGCGCGCCTCGGCTTGTTTTAAAATGCCCTTCCATCGCCGCCGCCTTTACCGGCTGCGTATCGATGACCTGGATTGCATGAGCGTGAGCGGCTCCCAACTGCACAAGCGGCGTGATCGCAAGAATGATAATACCGATTTTCAGCATCCTCCGGGCGGTCTGGCCATGAAGACCTTTGCGGACATAGTAACCGGCGATGCCCGAAACCAAGATCGCGCAGGTGATCCAGGAGGCCAAAACGGTATGAATAAAACGGACGATCGTGGACGGATTAAAAACAGCATCTTGAAAACTGGTCAGAAAAACTTTCCCGGCGGCATTGATTTCGTATCCGGCAGGGGTCTGCATCCACGAGTTGGCCACAATAATCCAGAAGGCGGAAAGGTGCCCGCCGACAAATACTAGAAGCGCGGCAAGCCAGTACACTTTTGGCGACACTTTTTTTCTGCCAAAAACCAGAACACCGATAAAAACGGACTCCAGGAAAAAAGCAATGACGCCTTCGGCAGCCAGGATCGGTCCGAAAATATCCCCCACCGTGCGCGAATATTGAGACCAGTTGGTTCCGAAGGAAAACTCCATCACAATGCCGGTTGCCGCACCGACAACAAAAATCAGTCCCAGCAGTCGGGTGAAAAAATCCGTGATTTTGCGATAGATGTCGTCTTTTTTGACCAGATGCAGCGTCTCCGAAATCAGAATGACACCCGCAGTGCCCAAGGTCATCATCGGAAAGAGAAAATGGAAGCCGATGGTAAAAGCAAATTGAATTCGGGCAAGGAGTAACGCGTCCATAGCTACCTCCAAGTTTTGTGTGGCGTCACAATATAGAATTGTCCATTGATAAGGCATTGCTTTTTACGGGGGGGAGTATATGAAGAAGGATATTGTGTGTCAATTGAATTTTAACCGCATGAATTTTAACCATAAAATATAAAGCACTGTAATAGTAATTACTATCGAGAAGAAATGTGGAATGCTTATTGAGACCTCTTATTATTTGCTTTCAGTCAATATTAAATACCGTTCGAAACAAAGCATATCCGTCAAAATCACCGGATGCTTTGTTTCAGGAAGACAGCCGCAGGCTGCATGCGCGGAGAATGAGCTGTCAAAGAGTAGCATGTTTCATCTCGCATTCAACGAGCTTGCCTGACAAAACGACCTGCGCCTTTGTATTTGAACAGTTTGCCGCGATCTGTCAGCAGCTCTTATAGATATCGAGGAAGTAGTACCAATCGCAGGCGGATGCAACCTCTCACATGATTCTCTCAGAAAAAATCTCTATTCATCTCCACTGTTATCCAGTTGCTTGCCAGCAGGCTCTTGGCTAGATTCTCGATTTTGGGAAGTTGGTACTGGAAAAATACTGGAAGATATATGGCTTCCCCTGATAGAAATTCATCTCTGTCCCGGCGGGATTTATCTCTAAGGTCTTCTGGGAGGCAATAGCCTGTAGCAGCCACTGGTCGCTCCGATTATGTTTGAAAATGACTCTTGACGACGGCAACAGCGACCAAAAAAACTTAACATGCCCTGCCATTAGCCCTCGGGAACCCTAACAGGCAAAATTTTGCAAATCGACAGCCACTCCTACGGAATCCTGTGGAAAAATTACCTTGACATAGAAGAAATTTAGTTCTTATACTTCCTCGAGAAAAAGTCTTATTAATTCAATACATATCTGTAAGCCTTTATATTTCATGGAGCGAGTAGAGGTGATCAAAAGCAAGCACAGATGAGGCTTGCAACTAGTGCTCATTTCCCTGTGCTTGATATGGACATTCTCCGGGAGATTGTACTTACATTGACTATGACTGAAAAGACACTTGGAATCGATATTGGATCCACAACCCTGAAACTCTGCCTGGTCTCGCGGGACGATGGAATTGAGCATGCGATCCTCCCTCACGAGGGTGATCTCCCCGGGACGCTGGCCCTGCTCATGGATCGCCTCGGAGCAGTCCGGCCGCTGCGTGGCATCGTCACGGGGAATGAAGGGCGTCATCGCGTCGAGCTGCCTGAGGTTATTGCCGCTGTAGCCATCGAGAGTGGCCTTGATGCTGTGAACCTCAAGCCTCGCGCTGTCGTGTCCATGGGCGGTGAGGACCTGGTGGTCTACGTCCTCAACGAACGCGGCTGCATTGTCAACACATACTCCGGCAACAAGTGCGCATCGGGGACCGGCGAATTCTTCCGCCAGCAGCTCGGCCGCATGAACCTGCAGATCGAGGATATCAATGATGTCTGTGATGGTGCCCGCGCTCATCGCATCTCGGCTCGCTGTTCCGTGTTCATGAAGTCGGACTGCACGCATCGTCTGAACAAGGGGGAGGTGAGTAAGGGGGACATCGCCCTGTCGCTGAGTAAGGTGATGGCGGACAAGGTCTCAGAATTTCTTACCAAGGCGAAGATATCAAGCGGCCAGGTTGTGCTCATCGGCGGCGCCACGCGAAACCGCTTTCTGGTCGAATTCATCCGCGAGAGTAGGCCGGGGATCGACTTTGTTTTGCCCGATGAGGCGCCGTACTTCGAAGCCTTCGGTGCAGCTCATCTGGCCCGTAGCCAGGGAGCCTTGCTGCCGGAAGGCGAGCTGGTACGACCCGGTTCGGCGTTAGTTTTCAAGACATTCAAACCGCTGTCTAAATCCAGTGATCTTGTGAACCATGCGGAATCACGTCGGGGTGCTTACGATCCTGATGCTGAATATGTGCTCGGCATCGACGGTGGTTCCACGACGACCAAGGCCGCGCTCATCAACGTGAAGACGCTCGAGATTGTTGCGGAGCACTATGGCCGCACGCATGGGGATCCTGTCGCCGCGCTCAGACTTTGCCTTCGTGAGGTCAAGAAGCAGCTGGGCAATCACAAGCCGCGGATAAGTCTCGTGGCGACCACGGGATCGTCGCGCGAGCTCCTGGGCGTTTTCCTCGAGACGGCCGGCGTCTACAACGAGATCATCGCGCACACCGTCGGTACGACATACTTCCAGAAGGATGTCGATACGATATTCGAGATCGGCGGACAGGACGCCAAGTACGTGTTCATAAACAATGGCGTCCCCATCGACTATGCTATGAACGAAGCCTGCTCGGCCGGCACAGGTTCATTCTTGGAGGAATCGGCCTCTGGCGATTTGAATATCCACAGCGCGCCGGAGATCGGCCCGATCGCGCTCCAGGCAAAGGCTCCACTGAAGTTCGGCGAACACTGCTCAGCCTTTATCAACTCCGACATCCGCAAAGCGATGCAACAGGGCGCAGCGCGAGAGGACGTTGTCGCCGGTCTGGTCTTTTCCATCGTCGCCAACTACCGAAACCGGGTGGTGGGCAATCGTGCGGTCGGCGAGCATATAGTGCTCCAGGGAGGCGTCGCCAAGAACCCGGCCGTTCCGCTGGCCTTCGCGCAGATGACAGGCAAGCCGATCACTGTCCCGCCTGATCCCGAGCTCATGGGCTGCTTCGGCGTCGCGCGGCTGGTGCTCCAAAAGCATGAAGAAGGTCTGATAGAGAAGGGTGACTTCGACCTGGACAGCATGTTCGAGAAGGAAATCACATACCATGAAGGGTTCACGTGCAAGGCCTGCGAGAACCTCTGCCAGATCCGGAACCTTGAGGTCGGCGGGCATCGCTATCCATTCGGAGGCCGCTGCTCGCGCTACACGAACCAGCGCAAGAACACTCAGGAGCGCACGCGGATGCTCTTCGAGGAGTTTACGCCTTCCCCGGAGACTTTCCAAGCTAGAAGCCCGTACGTTGTTGGGGTGCCACTGGCCTTCTCTGTCCACTCTGTATGGCCTTTCTACTCCTGGTTCTTCCACAGCCTGGGGGTCAAGGCCTTTCTCTCTACTAAGATCGTTCCGGAAGGGATCGCGAAGCAGGAGAGCAACTACTGCTTCCCGGCCGAGATCGCCCACGGGGCGATTCAGGATATGCTTGATAGGGGCGTAGACTACGTCTTCCTGCCACACTTCCGCGACATGCCGTCCATGGAAGAAGTGCACGCCTGTGTGTGCCCGTTGACTCAGGGGCTGCCATTCTACGCCCGGCATGCCTTCGGGCTGCGCGATGACCGGATGATCAGGCCCCTGGTCTCGTTCAACCGCGGATTTGAGGCGAGCCGCAGCGCATTCGAGGACGTTGCAGAAAAACTCGGTTTCAGCCGCGCTGAGGGGAGCCGCGCTTACGACATCGGCATTGAGCATTACCGGCGATTCCTCGCCGCCTACAGAGAACTTGGCAGGAAGGTTCTCTCCGAGGTAGAGACGAATCCGGATCGGGTGTACATCGCCCTCTGCGGGCGCCCGTATAACGCGTTTACGCGGGACGCCAACATGGGAATCCCGCGGAAGTTCACATCTCAGGGCGTCACCATCATTCCCTTCGACATGATTTATGACCCGGATGCCGAAATCCCGCCCAACAACTACTGGTACTACGGCCAGGAGAACATGAAGGCGGTAAAACAGGTCAGGAAGATCGACAACCTGTATCTGTCGTGGATATCAAATTTCTCCTGCGCACCTGATTCGTTTATGCTCCACTACGTTCGCTGGCTGATGGGACAGAAGCCTTACCTGGTGCTTGAGATCGACTCCCACACCGCCGACGCGGGGCTGGACACCCGTGTCGAGGCGTTTCTCGATATCGTGGAAAGTTATCGCCGACATATGAGTCCCGTCGCGGAGAAGCCCTTCCAGCGGCGCTACTATGTAGAATTGAAGGAGGAGTTCTGCGACATCGTTGACCGGAAGACGGGTAAGAGAATCAGTATGCTCGATGAGCGCGTTCACGCGATCCTGCCTTCAATGGGCGACCTATCCACGGAGGCGATGAATGTGGCCTCCCTGCGTCAAGGGGTCCGTTCGACAAACCTGCCCCTACCGGACGTCTTCAGCACCCAGCTTGCCCGTAACGTTGCCTCGGGCAAGGAGTGCATCCCGGCGCTCCTGGTGCTGGGATCGATCCTCCAGTTCTTTCGTGACAAGAACCCGAGCACAGGCGATGACATATACCTGGTCTTAGTACCGTCGACGCTGGGACCTTGTCGAACAGGGCAGTACTATGTCTTCTTCGACAGGCTCTTCGAAGAGATGGGCTGGGAGAATGTGGTCCTCCTTGTGGGCAGCTCGGAGAACTCTTATCGCGAGCTGGGCCAGACGTTCACCCGGGACTTCTGGCGGGCTGTTCTCTTGGGCGACTACTTCACCGACATCCGAAGTGCTCTCCGTCTCCTGGCCCGTGACCAGGATTGACCGGGAGCTGAGGCGGGCAGCGGAAAGACTCGCCCGAATCCCGCTGAAGGGCAGCCTTGATGACGTGAAGAAGATTCTCGTAATCGGTGAGATCTACGTCCGTCGTGACAACTTCTCCGTGGAAGAGGTGTCGCAGATGCTCATAGCGAAGGGGATTTACCCAAAGGTCGCTGGCGTGAGCGAATGGATTCACTACACCGACTTCGCGCGCAAGTTCATCATGGAGGGCCGCCGCAGGCGTGAGGGCTGGCTGCGCAGCCTCCTGCAAGGCGGTCTCAAAGACGAGGCTGTCTATCTGATCGAGAAGATCTGGAAGGCTAATGTCGAGGAGAGAATCGCTTCTGTCCTCAGGCCCACAGGTCTCATTCCGCACGCCCCCCATGACATGAATGAGATCATCGGCGAGGGGCGACACGAGTTCGTGGACCCGGAGTTGGAAAGCGAGGCAACGGTGTCGCCGGCGGTTGGCGCGGCGGCGATGAAGAATGGCTACTCCGGTGTGGTCGTCATAGCTCCATTCTGTTGTTTACCGGGGCGTCTAATTGAGGGGGTCTATGTGCCTTGGGCAAAGGCCCGTGACTACCCGGTGCTGGCGCTGGAGAACGACGGGCAGCCCTATCCGCCGAATATTGTCTCTCGGATAGAGGTCTTCGCCCACAATGTCCTGCGGTTCGAATCGAAGGGGCATTAGAACCAGATTATCGTAGGACGTTTAGCTATGGACGGAAAGATTCAACCGAACACTCCTGCAGGCGCGGCGCTTAATGCGCAACACACCGAAAAGGTGGCGGTGGTCTCGGAGCAGCTTCGCCGAAGGAAAAGCACTGCGCCCCTATCGCGTCAGAAGCGAGTCGTCTCTCACCAGGTCCCCAAGGTTCATGACAAGAAGCACACGGATGAGAAGGTCAACCTGCTCGATTTCGACGAGGTCATCGAGGTCGACCCCGATCGGCGCATCTGCATCGCCGAACCGGGAGTCCCGTTCTGCAAGATCGTCGATCGAACCCTTCCCATGGGCTTCGTGCCGATTGTCGTCCCGGAGCTCAAGACAATCACCATCGGAGGGGCCGTGGCGGGCTGCTCCATCGAGTCCATGTCCTTCGTATATGGAGGTTTTCATGACACTTGCCTCGAGTATGAGATTATCACCGCGAAAGGAGATGTGCTCACTTGCACGCCCGACAACGAACACTCGCTGATCTTCCAGATGATGCACGGCTCGTTCGGGACGGTAGGCATTCTTTCTCGGCTCGTGTTCTGATCCCTGCTGAGCCCTTCGTCCACCTCCGTCACGAGACACACACGTCAATCGACAGTTATATGGCATCCATCTGGTCTCACTTCGAACGCCGTGATGTCCATTTCATGGACGGCATCATCCACTCACCGTCTCTCCTCGTTCTCTGTGTAGGCGACTTCGTGGACAGTGCGCCGTACACGAACCGCTATGACTGGTTGAAGATCTACTACCAGAGCACAGCCAAGCGTCGCGAGGACTACTTGAAAACGCCGCACTATTTCTACCGTTACGATCAGGGTGTCACCAACGTGCATCCCAAGTCCTTCATCGGCCGGCTGCTCTTAGGCAAGTTTCTCGGCTCCTCGCAGATCCTCAGGCTTGCTGAGAAGTTTCGTTGGCTTCTCCTCTCCGACGATCGCCCCGATGTTACGGTGGACACTTTCATCCCGTTTTCGAGGCTGAAAGAATTCCTGGAATGGTACGCCAAGGACTTCGGACATTTCCCGCTATGGGTTGTCCCGTACGCCCGCGTCCACGACTACGAGTGGCTCACCGACAGCTTCTGGGCGAAGACCAAAGATACGCTGATGGTCGACATCGCCATCTACGGCATGAAACAGCGCGGAGTAACGAACTACTACCGCCTGATGGAGGAGAAGCTGCAGGAACTCAATGGGATCAAGACGTTGATCTCATACAACTACTATAAGGAAGACGAGTTCTGGCAGATCTTCAACCGCAAGAACTACGACGCGGTCAAGGCCATCACGGATCCCGACAACATCTTCCGCAATCTCTACGAGAAGACCTGCCGTGCAGCGATGGGGTTGGAGTGATTACTCCATACATTTCACACGGGCAAATCCGCTATGTAGGCGGGTGTAACCTCTCACATGATTATCTCAGAAAAAATCTTTCTTCATCTCTACCGTTATCTGGTTGCTTGCGAGTAAACTTTTGGCCATACCCTCGATTTTGGGAAGTTCGTACTGGAAAAAGTACTGGAAGGTAAATAGCTTCCCCTGATAGAAATTCATCTCGGTCCTGGTGGGATTTATCCTTAAGGCCTTCTGGGCGGCAATAGCCTGGAGTAGCCACTGCCAGCCGATAGTTATGATGCCGAAGAATTCCAGATAGAGCGTGGCGTCCGCCAGGAAGAGGTCCACCTTTCCCTGCATGGCAAGGCTGATAAGATGTGCCGTGACCTCCTTCAGTTTATCCGTGGCCTCTCCGAGTTCCCGTGCGTAAGGCTGCAACTGCGGCTCCTCTTTGGCGATGGATATAGTCTCTTCTATCTCCTGGATAAGCAACATGGCCGCCTCTCCGTTCTTCATGGGCACCTTGCGGCCCAGGAGGTCGAGACCCTGAATGCCTGTGGTTCCCTCGTGGATGGGATGGATGCGCGCGTCACGGTAGAGTTGTTCCAGGGGAAACTCATCGCAGTATCCGTAACCGCCGAGACATTGCAAAGCTTGGCTTACGGCAAGGATTCCCATCTCCGCGGGATAGCTCTTGGCCACAGGTGTGAGAATTTCCAAAAGAAGGTTATATTTCTCTTTCTCCTTTCCTTCGAGAACCCTTTCTAAATCGACATATTTGCCGCATTGCATGAGGAGTGAAAGGGAGCCTTCAACAACGGCACGCTGGAAGAGAAGCATCCTCTTCACGTCAGCGTGCTCTATGATAGGAACTTGGGGAGACGAAGGATCTTTGGCAGTGAGCGGCCGTCCCTGAGGCCGTTCCTGAGTATATTCCAAAGCCGCGTAATAGGCGGCGGACGCGATGCCGGCGGCTGCAATGCCTACGGCAATTCGTGCCTCGTTCATCAACTGAAACATGTGGGAGAGTAACCCATCTTGTGGTAGATACCCGCCACGTGGACATCGTTAAAGACGAGTGAGCCATTATCATCGGGCCGCATTCTGGGGACGACAAATAGAGAAATGCCTTTCACTCCTGCAGGAGCGCCGGCAATCCGCGCAAGAAGAAGATGTATGACGTTTTGCACACCATCATGATCGCCTGTGGATATAAATATTTTCTGTCCTCGTATCCGGTAGTAGCCGCGGTCAGTGGGTTCAGCAAGGGTCGTTATGTCAGATAAGGAACTTCCCGCCTGGGGCTCTGTGAGGGCCATGGTTCCCTGCCAGTCGCCGGCGTACATCCTGGGGATATAGGTATTAATCAGTTCTTCAGTGCCAAAGGAATATATGAGATGCGCGGCGCCGGCGGTGAGGTATGGATAGACGCTCCCTGCGTAATTCGCTGCGGAAAAGATGAACATGGGGACAAATCCCAAAATCACCGGGAGCTGCTGCCCGCCCAGTTCGGCAGGGGCCGTGGCGGATATCCAGCCGCCTGCACCGCAAATCTGCATGATCTCTTTTACCTTCGGATGAACCTTGACGCGGCCGTCGACAAATTCCGGCTGATTCTTGTCCATTTCCCGTAGAAGAGGTCCTTTCCCAGTTTAAGGGCTGTGTCGAGGATCATGTCGAAGGCCTCCCGGCTATGATCGGCGTAGCTGGGATATTTCAGAAGGGAGGCTGCGTCGAATACCTCGTAGAGCAAAAATCTGATATTTCTTTCACTAACGAATTTTTCCGCCAAGATATCCTCCTTTAAAGGTAATTATAGAAAAGATTAAGATTGCTTTGCCGCGTATTCCTTATGATGAACCATTCTTTTTGATTCTTCCGTCGATGATCAGGTCGTTGCCAAGTCTGCGAATTTTTTTATAATGGAGCAACGGCGATTCATCTATGCTTTTTGTCCCCAGATTGCCTACAGCCTCAATCCCTTTGCCTAAGATTTTCGGCGCTATTATTATCACCACTCTATCGGACAGCTGTTCCATTAACATCGATGTGATAATGGCCGCACCTCCTTCAACGAGGACGGATGAAACATTCCTTTTCCCCAGCTCAAAAAGAAGTCTCGTCAGATCGACACGACGATCTTTATCGGTGTCGACTGTCATCACTTCAATACCGAGATCTGTGAGCTGTGCGCGTTTGTCGCGGCTCGCATGAATGGTGGTTGCGACTATAGTCTTTGCCTTGTCCTGATCTTTTAGAATTCGAGCATCCGGAGATATGTGCAAATGGGAATCGACAACAACCCTGAGGGGGTTTCTACCTTTGATCAGGCGGACAGTCAGTTCCGGATCATCTTTCAACACGGTGCCCGAACCAATGAGGACAGCATCATGATGACTTCTTAACGCGTGAGCAAGCGCAAGTGATTGCTCGGAGCTGATCCAGCGGGAATGTCCCGAAGCCGTGGCAATCCTTCCATCGATGCTTTGAGCGAACTTGAGGGTTACAAAAGGAATTCCCGTCTGCATAAATTTAAAGAACCTTTCATTGAGCTCCTTGCACGATTCTTCCAGGACGCCCACCTTTGTCTTTATGCCGTTACGTTTGAGGGCTTCTATGCCTTTGCCTGCGACTATGGGATTGGGATCAGGGGTTCCGATGACGACTCTTGCGGGTTTGGCGGCAGTGATGCTTTCTATGCACGGAGGTGTCTTACCGTAATGCATGCAGGGTTCAAGGTTAATATAGATGGTTGCGCCCTTGATTGGCTCTGTGGCATGATTTATGGCATTGATTTCGGCGTGGTTGCCCCCGAATTTCTGATGATACCCCTCTCCGATGATGCGGTCTTTCTTTACAATAACGGCACCCACCATTGGGTTTGGACTCACCCATGCCTCTCCCTTCAGGGCAAGCCTGAGGGCCCGTTTCATGTAGAATTCATCAGCCACGATGCGTCCTCCTCCCTTTGTTTGTTGCATCATATATCACGCCTGTCACGGATGTAAAGGGTGAATAATAAAAGAATGTTTCTGTTGTTGAGTGGGCTTTAATGTGATATAGGGAAGCGCAATTATCGGGCTTGAAATTGACTTGGTGTCAATCCGCTATTTTTGAGTTTGCGTAGAGGACAGGGGTGATGCCCGTCCTGGCGAAAAGGAGAAGAGATTATGAAGGGTGTTGTTTTAGCGGGAGGTTTGGGCAGTCGCATGTATCCTCTTACAAAGGTTACTAATAAACATCTCCTTCCCGTTTACAATGAACCCATGATTTATTATCCCATAAAGATACTGGTGAATGCCGGTATTGATGACATAATGATTGTTACGGGAGGAAACAATGCCGGTGAATTTTTGAAACTCTTGGGAAACGGGAAGGACTTCGGCCTCAGACATCTTAATTATACATATCAGGAGGGCGAGGGGGGAATTGCGGCAGCCCTGAGCCTTGCAGAGTTCTTCGCAGATGAGGGGAAAATTGTTGTTGTCTTAGGGGATAACATCATTGAAAAGAATGTCAGAAAGGCCGTTGAGGCTTTTGAGAAGCAGAAAGACGGGGCCCGGATCATGCTGAAAGAGGTACCTGACCCCAAGAGGTTTGGCGTCCCCGTTTTCGATGGAAACCGTATTGTCCGTGTTGAAGAAAAGCCGGCTGCGCCGAAATCGCAGTATGCCGTCATCGGCATTTATATGTATGACAGGAGAGTTTTCGAATTCATCAAGACTTTGAAGCCATCACAGAGAGGGGAACTGGAGATTACGGACGTTAATAACTTCTATATTAACGAAGGCAAAATGGAGTGGGATATTCTCGACGGTTGGTGGAGCGATGCGGGAACCTTTGAGTCCCTGCAGTACGCCGGGAATATGGTGGCGAAAACGGGAGCAAACAAGATGTGAGGGTCGAATATGATCGAAGGGGTCATGATTAAAAAGCTGAAGGTCATACCGGATGAGCGGGGCAGATTGATGGAGATCCTGCGCATAGATGATGAGATGTTTAAAAAATTCGGCCAGGTGTATATGACGACGGCCTACCCGGGAGTTGTGAAAGGATGGCATTATCATAAGAAGCAGTACGACAATATGGCCGTTGTAAAAGGTATGATGAAAATTGTTCTTTATGACGGCAGGCTGGATTCTTCAACACACAGTGAGATTAACGAGTTCTTTGCGGGTGAACATAATCCTGTTCTGATCCATATTCCGCCCTACGTGTATCATGGATTCAAATGTGTTTCCCAGGAAGAGGCCGTGGTGGTCAATACGCCCACAGAGGCATACGATTACAGTGAGCCTGATGAATTCAGGGTGCATCCCCATGATAATGACATTCCTTATGAGTGGGACCGGAAAGACGGCTGATGCCGATAATCTGTGTACCGTTTCAAAAATCATTAGATGATTGTTATTGCGGAAAGTAAAACGGCCGAAGAGATTCGGCGCATTCTTGCGAAAATTAGGCGAAAGGCATTGACAAGGTTTATATGGGCGCATTTCTGTATATCTTTCTCACCTCTGTGGGTGCCGCCGTTGGGAGCTTTCTCAATGTCTTGATCTTTCGGATTCCCGAGGGGCAATCTATCGTTCTTCCATCTTCCCATTGCCCGAATTGCGGTCATGCCATAAGGTTTTACGATAATATTCCCATCATCAGTTATCTTATTTTGCGGGGGAAATGCAGGGACTGTCATGAGAAGATCTCTGTACAATACCCCGTTGTAGAAGCTGTTACGGCACTTATGTCGCTGCTCCTATTATTGAAATTCGGTCTGAGTTTCAAATACCTCTCTTCTTTCATATTCACTTGTGCGTTGATTGTCATCACATTTATTGATCTCCGTCACCAGATAATCCCTGACGTCATTAGTTTGCCGGGAATACCTGTCTTCTTTTTCCTTGCCGTTTTCTTTATGAACCTAACCGTGTGGGAATCGCTCCTGGGGATTCTGATCGGCGGTGGGTGTCTTTTTGCTATTGCTTTCCTGTATGAAATCATCACGAAACGAGAGGGCATGGGTGGAGGGGATATCAAACTGCTTGCCATGCTTGGCGCTTTCCTGGGGTGGAAGTCACTGTTTTTTATCCTGTTTGTCAGCTCCTTGCTTGGCGCAATTGTCGGCGTTTCCGCCATGATTATCAAAGGGCAGGACATGAAATACGCTGTGCCTTTCGGCCCTTTTCTGTCTATCGCTGCTGTTGCCTATCTCTTTGTGGGCGCGGACTTGATGAAGTTTCTGTTCTTTCATTACTGACGTTCTTAGCAAAATTTCTTGACTTAAAACCAGTATAAATATACCGTACCAAATAGTTAGAAAGTGCAAGAAAAGGGGAGCGATTGGCCTGACTGCTGGAGCTGATTCGTAACCTGCTGCGTTTGGCTTTTGAATCCGATATGCAAATAAGAGGTTGGCCATATGGCCAACTTTTTTAGTATGGATAATAATGGTTTCTTGTCCACTGCGATTCTCTGATTCTGGAAATCTTTGGATGGTGGGTATTTTACGAAAAAAAGGTGTGTGGTTGAATGAAGCGCAGATTGCAGACACTGCTGGGAAATGCCGTAAAGGACTGCATTGATAAAAAGTTAATAGAGGTAGAGGCTGTTCCCGATATAGAAATTGATATACCCAAGGATGCCGGTCACGGTGACTATGCCTCCAATGTGGCGATGGTACTGGCATCTCGTGCGAAGGGAAAACTGCCACCCCGCCGGATTGCAGATATCATCTCAAAGAATATCACCGGTGGCGATAATGTGCTGGCAAAGGTCGAGATTGCAGGTCCCGGTTTTATGAACTTTTTTATCAGGGTGGATGTGTGGTCTACCCTGCTTCACGATGTAGAAAAGCTGGGCGATCGTTATGGCGCCTCCGATTACGGAAAAGGGAAGAAAATACATCTGGAATTTGTCAGCGCCAATCCCACGGGGCCCCTTCATATAGGCCATGCGAGGGGAGCTGTTGTTGGCGATGTCATTGCCAACATCCTCGAGGCATCAGAGTTTTCCGTTTTCTGTGAGTATTACATTAATGATACAGGCAACCAGATGAACAACCTAGGCAAATCCGTTTTCTCTCGTTATCTTGAGCTTCTGGGAGATGATGTAGATTTTCCTGAGGGCTGCTATCAGGGGGACTATATCAGGGATCTGGCAAAAGAAATAATTGCAAGAGATGGTGAAGACTATCATAACAGAAACCAGGAAGAAACTATCCGCAAATTTACGGATTATGCTGCGAGTTCAATATTGAATGGCATAAAGGACGATTTAAAAGCCTTCGGCGTAGTTTTTGATAATTACTTCAGCGAGAAGGATCTTTATAAGGATGATGGAGTGGGTAAGCTGCTTTCAGAGCTTGAAAAGAGAAATTTCATTTACAACGATGGGGAAACCGTCTGGTTCAGGACCACAGCATTTGGAGATGAGAAAGACAGGGTAGTTATAAGAAAGAGCGGTGAGCCGACCTACTTTGCCGCCGACATTGCCTACCATCAGAATAAGTACCAGCGCGGTTTCGATAGAATTATCGATGTCTGGGGCGCCGATCATCATGGATATATTCCCCGGATGGCTGCCTGTATCGAGGCCCTCGGACATGAAAAGGATTCGCTGAAGATTGTTCTGGTGCAGCTTGTGAATCTCCTGCGGGATGGAAGGCCCGTCCCCATGTCCACCCGCGCCGGTGAGTTCGTAACGTTGAAGGAAGTCATTGACGAAGTGGGAAAAGACGCAGCAAGGTATAACTTCCTGATGAGACGTTCGGACAGTCACCTCGATTTCGACCTGGAGCTTGCAAAGAGGCAATCCAGTGAGAATCCTGTCTACTATGTGCAGTATGCGCATGCGAGAATTTGCAGTATCATGAGAAATGCCGACGAGCGGGGCTACAAAATTCCGGCATATGATGAAGTGGATTTGAGCTTCCTGACTCTTCCTGAGGAGATTAACTTAATTAAGGCAATCACCCGGCTTCCTGAGGTGGTTGAAGGGGCTGCGCTTTCTCTCGAACCACACCGTTTGACGTTTTACCTTAATGATCTTGCGGCCCTCTTCCACAGTTATTATAATAAGTATAAGGTTTTATCTGATGAAGAAGGCCTCAGCAGGGCGAGGCTTTTCTTGATAAAATCAATTCTGGTTGTGCTGAGCAATGCCTTGAGGATACTGGGAGTTTCAGCACCGGAAAGAATGTGAAGATAATAGAAAAGTGAAATGACATCCAAAAATGTGCGTGTATTTGAACTGAAGCTGGGTAAGCGGGCATTAATTCTATTTATCTTAGGAATGTCCTGTTTGCTTTTTGTTGTTTTTCTTTTCGGCGTGACGGTTGGCCAGAATATTGATACCTACCCGGAAAAGTATTCACGCGGTTTTCGGGGCATGATGATGGAAAAACTTGGCTGGTCATCAAATAGGCCGGAGTCTGCTGTGTCCGCCAGCGAAACAGCGAAAGAAACCGTTAAGGCAGTGGCCGATGAAATTGTCCCGGAAGAAAAGAAGACGCCCGTTGCAACTTCCGCGGCATCTGACGAAAAGCAGCCTTCACTTCCTGCCGCCGCTCAAACGGAAATAAAGCCGCCTCTCGAGAAGGAAAAATATCAAATACACGTCGGTTCTTTCAAAGAAAACTTGCAGACCTTGGATTTTCCCCGAGAGTTGGTGAAGTGCAGGTGCCGAAAAAGGGGAAGTTGGTGCGCATAACCATCGAAGGTTATGGAAGTCGGGAAGATGCGCAAGAAGCGGCGGACGGTGTGGCAAGAAAAATCAAGGGCCTCAGTTGTGTCGTTTTAAAAATGGGAGCAAAGAATAATTAGAACAGCAGATATGTGCGGGTGAGTGATGTTTGAGGCGCTGACGGAAAAATTAGAAGATGTATTTAAGAAACTCAAGCGGAGGGGTCGCCTCGATGAAGATAACATTGTTTCCGCTTTGAAAGAGATACGCATGGCCCTTCTTGAGGCGGATGTCAATTTTAAGGTGGTCAAGGACTTTATAGAGGACATCAGGTTGAAGGCTGTGGGTCAGGAGGTTCTGGACAGTATCACGCCGGGTCAGCAGGTCGTGAAGATTGTCCATGACAGGCTCGTGGAGCTATTAGGAGGAAAAAGCAGCCTTCACTTCCTGCCGCCGCTCAAACGGAAATAAAGCCGCCTCTCGAGAAGGAAAAATATCAAATACACGTCGGTTCTTTCAAAGACGGGTGTATCTCGTGTCGTCAGACGTTTACAGGCCGGCAGCCATGGAGCAGTTGAAAGTCTTAGGAGAGAAGATTAAGAGTGTGGGTATTTATGTTTCCGGAGAGATTCATGATCCGGTCAGGATTTGCCTGCAGGCTGTTGAAGAGGCAAGGAGCAACGGCTATGAAGTAATTATCGTTGATACGGCCGGCCGGCTTCACATAGACAATGAAATGATGGATGAACTCAAAAGGATAAAGGATGCAATTAATCCCTCAGAGATTCTCCTTGTCGCAGATGCCATGACAGGTCAGGATGCTGTGAATGTGGCGGGAAAATTTAACGAACTTCTCGGCATTGATGGCGTGATTATGACCAAGATGGACGGAGACGCGAGAGGCGGCGCAGCGCTATCCCTGAAGGCAGTGATCGGCAAGCCCATAAAGTTCATCGGTGTTGGTGAAAAAATCGATGCTTTAGAGGTTTGTCATCCTGAACGCCTGGCTTCACGGATCTTAGGTATGGGTGATATCCTGACCTTTGTCGAAAAGGCACAGGCTACAGTCGACGAAAAACAGGCGCGTGAGCTTGAGAAGAAAATCAGGAAGAATGAATTTACACTTGAGGATTTTCGTGACCAATTGAAACAGATCAAATCAATGGGCTCTATCGGGGACATTATGGGGATGATGCCCGGATTGGGGAAGCTTAAAGCGCTGGCGCATGCTACACCGGATGAAAAAGAAATGACCAGAACACTTGCCATAATCGATTCCATGACCAGGAAGGAGCGCTCGAACTATCTCTTAATTGATGGACAGAGGAGAAAGAGGATAGCAAAGGGAAGCGGAACGACGGTACAGGATGTCAACAGGCTGTTGAAAAATTATGGTGAGATGAGAAAAGTTATGAAAAGGCTTACATCAAAGGAGGGCATGAAATCTCTACGCAGAGGCAATTTACCCTTTTAATTAATTTAAAAATGGGCTATACTAAAAGTTCATACTCTCTAATCAAACATATATATAACAAATTACAATACTTTTCAGGAGGTGACAGATAACAGGAATGGCAGTTAAGATTAGGTTGGCACGGCTTGGTGGAAAAGGCAGGCCCTATTACAGGATTGTGGTAGCTGATTCCGAATCTCCGAGGGATGGCAGATTTCTGGAGATCGTAGGAAGCTATAATCCTCAAAAAGATCCCGCGGAGGTTGTCCTGAAAGAAGAACGTGTTGTCGATTGGCTTTCGAAAGGAGCCATACCTACTTTGACGGTTTCCCAGTTGTTTGCAAAGAAGGGAATCACGAAAAGAGCGTAATTGATAAATGGGGCCATGTCTTGACCTTTGAATTTGAATGGTTTTGCGACAGAAGTCGATAATGCTAATGGATTTATTCAACAAGAAATCCGTGGAGGTTGTGACGATGAAAGATTTGATCAAGTACATAGCTCAGTCTTTGGTGGATAATCCTGATCTGGTAGAAGTATCCGAGGTGCTTGGTGAACAGACTTCCGTGATCGAACTGAGAGTTGCCAAGGAAGACCTGGGTAAAGTTATCGGCAAGCAGGGGAGAACCGCAAAAGCCATGAGGACCATTTTAAGTGCGGCCTCAACGAAGCTTCGCAAAAGGGCAGTCTTAGAAATTATTGAATGAATCCGAATCAGTTCTTTGAAATTGGCAAGATTGTTAAATCCTGCGGTCTCAAGGGCCGTATGAAAGCGGTGTCATACCTTGAGTCTAATGACAAACTTCAAGACCTTAACGAACTTTATATAAGTTACGGAAATGATAGAAAGGGGCCCTTCAGATTGAAGGATATCCGGAGCAGAGGAAAGAGTTTTTTCCTTGAAATTGAAGGCGTCGAAAATCTCCAGAGTGCGAAAGCCCTTATAGGCTGCCAGGTGCTGATTCCAGCGGACAAACTGGAAAAATTGCCCGAAGGTGAATATTACTGGCGGGACATGATAGGCCTTAAGGTAGTTACGGAGGATGGCCGCATTTTAGGAGTAATTGATGCTATCTTCCCAACGGGGAGCAATGATGTCTATGTGTGCAGCGGGGGAGATAGGGAGATCTTGCTGCCAGGCACTGCCGATGTGATACGTAAGATCGACATCGGTCGGGGGATGATGGTTGTAAGATTGCTGGAAGGTTTATAGAAGGCCATGATCAGGTTTGATATCTTATCCGTCTTCCCCGAAATGTTTGAATCCGTGCTTAATTACAGTATTCTGAAAAGAGCACGGGAAAAGGGGATGGTGGAAATCCATCTCCACAACATTCGCGACTATGCCGAGGATAAGCACAGAATGACAGATGACGCCCCCTACGGGGGCGGCGGCGGCATGGTCATGAAGGTGGAACCAATCGACAGGGCCTTGGCGTCAATCGTTCCCGCAAGAGATAATACCCTTATAGTTCTCCTTACACCCCAGGGAGAAACCCTTAACCAGAAGATAGCGGAGGAAATGACGCGCTATTTTCAAATTGTACTTATTTGTGGGCGCTACGAGGGTGTGGACGAGAGAGTAAGGATCCATCTGGCCGACAGAGAGATTTCGATAGGCGATTTTGTTTTGACGGGTGGAGAGCTTTCAGCTATGGTCGTGGTCGACGCTGTTAGCCGTCTGATTCCGGGTGTTCTGGGGAATTATGAATCCGCATCTTACGAGTCGTTTTCGACGGGTTTGTTGGAGTATCCCCACTATACACGCCCTGGCAGCTACAGGGACTGGCAGGTTCCCCAGGTACTGCTGTCAGGTAATCACCGGGAGATCGAGTCATGGCGAAGAAAGGAATCGCTAAAGAGGACATATCTGAGGCGACCGGACTTGCTGGAAAAAATAGAACTATCTCATGAGGACAGAAAAACACTCGAAGATATTAAAAAAGATTTGTGAGTGACGCGATATGGAGGAATTTGCGATATGAATGCTATGGAAATGCTTGAAAAAGAGCAGATGAGAGGAGATATTCCGAGTTTCAAGCCTGGCGATACCGTCAGGGTGTACGTGAGAATTGTGGAAGGACAGAAGCAGAGAATTCAGGCCTTTGAAGGTGTCGTCATCNGCAGAAAACGGGGCGATTGCCGGTCNAGCTTCACAGTGAGAAAGGTTTCCTACGGTGTAGGAGTNGAAAGGACATTCCCCCTACATTCACCGGTCATAGATAGGATTGANGTAGTNAATCGCGGCAAAGTGCGGCGCTCNCGNCTGTANTACTTNCGCGGTCTAAGAGGGAAAAAAGCAAGAATCAAAGAAATGGGGAAATAGGTATTAAAACAATCCCTGTGCAGGAGGAACCTCCCGAGCCTCTAAGTTTTTACGGTCAGGGATCCTTGAAACCATTCCTGTCTTTGGTTAGTGCTTTAGAACGACATTTACAAGTTTCTCGTCCCGACTATGAACAGTTTCGAGCGGCGTGCCCATCAACTTGGTTATAAATCGATAGCTGGTATTGATGAGGTGGGCAGAGGCCCCCTTGCGGGGCCCGTTGTGGCCGCAGCCGTGATACTCCCCCCCAATTATAAAAATAAGGAAATCAAAGATTCGAAGCAGCTCCCGGCCAAGAAGAGAGAGAACCTGTCCGAAATTATAAGGCAAGACGCCCTTTCCATTGGCCTCGGTGTTATCGAGGCTTCGTTTATTGACGAAGTGAATATATTTCAGGCAACACTGCTGGCTATGAAGGAGGCCGCATTGAATCTTTCCGTGACGCCTGATTATCTCCTCATTGACGGATTACATCGTATCTTTATCTCCATACCCCAGGAAACCATTGTCAAAGGTGACTCACTAAGCGTCTCCGTAGCTTCGGCCTCCATTATTGCTAAGGTTTCAAGAGACAGAATCATGGAGATCTATGATCGCCAATTCCCGCAGTATAAATTTTCTAAGAACAAGGGCTACGCTACAGGGGAACACAGAGAAGCTATCAAGAAGCACGGGCATTGCAAGATTCATCGAAGATCATTCATAGTTAAAGACAGGAGCATTATCCACGTAAATGCGGAAATGGAGTTTTGAAAATATTTTGCAGCAGCGAAATGATAATGAAGGATTCTGATAGGAAGCGGACCGGTAAAAAAGGAGAGGATATTGCTGTCGCTTATTTGATTAGTAGAGGCTACCGGATCGTTGAACGCAATTACAAGTGCCCTTTGGGAGAGATTGATATTGTGGCGAGAGACGGGGATGAGATTGTCTTTGTAGAGGTTAAAAGCAGAAAATCGGAAGAGTTTGGCGATCCCCAGCTTGCTGTAGGACTGAAAAAGCAGAAGAAGGTTTCACGAATTTCCCTCGCGTATCTAAAGGAGAAACATCTCTATCCCTGCAATGCGAGATTCGATGTCGTGGCGATAAAGATGCTTCCTGACGGGAGCACCGTAGAGCTGATACAAAACGCCTTCGAACTTGCCGTTTAAACCCCCGCCCGCATTTATTAAATGCTTGCCTTAGACTTTAGGGCTTACCTCTCGAACCTCGCTCTAAAAATATGGGGTCACGAGGGACCTTACGTACCGTGCAATGGCAACACAGGAGGTCAATCCGGGAGATTCAATACCGATGAGGTTTATCAGCCCGGGATATCCTATGTCGTGCTCGTCCTTGATGATGAAGTCCCGGTAGGCTTCACCGGGTCCCTGGAGTTTTGGTCGGATGCCACACATGTCCGGATGGAGGTATTCCGGTTTGATTCCGGGCAGGTAATTTTTGATGGACTGGTAAAATGATTCCCTTCTCCCCTCATCTATACTGTATTCGATTTCATCTATGTACTGGCTGTCTGGGCCGAACTTGACGCGGTTGCTCAGGTCCAGGGTAGCATGGATACCGAGGCTTTCCGCATTTTCCGGGGGAACGGGATAAACTAAATGATTGAGTTTCGGAGAAGGGGAAGCAGAAAAATAATTTCCCTTGCAATATTTCAGGCGGTATCCATGTTGGTCGATATCAATACCGGCCATAGCGGCGATAGTGTCGGAATATAGACCGGCACTGTTGATAATAACCTTGGTATGAAATCGGTATTCTCCTCCGTTTGTTTCCACTTCGTATATGCCATTTTCAGCATGAATAGCTGTGACTTTCGAACGGAAAGCGATCACGGCGCCGGAGCTTTCTGCACTTATGCAGAAAGAACGCATCAGGCTATGACTATCGATGATCCCTGTGGATGGGGAATAGATGGCAGCCCTGGCGCTGACTTCCGGTTCGAGGGTCAAGACTTGCTTTTTCCCGAGCAGGGTCAGATCGGATAAGCCATTTCCCTCGGCATGCTTCTTTATGTTTTCTAGGTGTTCACATTCTTCGTCGTTGGTGGCGACGATCAGCTTACCGAGGCGCTTATGGGGAATGTTTCGTTCCCTGCAGAGATTATAGAGGAGTCGGTTTCCCTCTGTACAGAAGGAAGCTTTCAGGAAGCCGTGGGGGTAGTAAATGCCGGCGTGTATGACTTCGCTGTTGCGACTGCTCGTCTCCTGTCCGAAGCCATCGTTTTTTTCAATAAGCAATACTCGTTTATAATTTGCAGAAAGCTCTTCCGCTATGGACAGGCCGACTACTCCGGCGCCAATGACAGTAATATTCAAGGAGTCGATTGGAGTCATTGACATCAGGTGTGGGTCAATGCCGGTTTGCCGGTAGGATAGACATTGAAGCCGATATCGAAGCATCGTTTGTGGTCAATGATGTTCCTTCCGTCAAAGATAGAGGCCGGCTTGGTCATGGTGTTGAATATTTTCCGAAAGTCAAGGTTCCGATACAAATCCCACTCGGTTAATACGGCGATGGCGTGGCATCCATCGACTGCCTTATAGGGATCTTCTACGAAGCTAAATTTTCCTTCCATGCCTGTCAGGTCCGCCTTTGCGTTTTTCAGCGCTTTCGGGTCGGTGATGATGACCTCCGCCTTTTCCTCCAGCAGCCTTCTCGTGATGTAAATGGCAGGACTTTCTCTTGTATCACCTGTATTGGCTTTAAACGCAAAGCCGAAGAGGCAGATCTTCTTCCCGGCGAGTGTGTTAAACATGGTGGTTAGCATATTCATTATGAAGCGCTCCTGCTGATACTGGTTGATTATGACAACGCCTTCCCAGTAGTCTGCAACTTCATGTAGGCCATAATGTTGGCAGAGATATACTAAGTTGAGGATGTCCTTCTTAAAGCAGGAACCACCGAAGCCAACACTGGCGCTGAGAAACTTGCTGCCGATGCGGCTGTCCATGCCAACAGCCCTCGATACCTCGGTGATATCGGCGTCTGTCTTTTCGCAGAGGGCCGAGATGGCATTGATCGATGATATTCTCTGCGCCAGAAAAGCGTTCGATACGATTTTGGAAAGTTCACTGCTCCAAATGTTGGAAGTAATGATTTTTTCCTTTGGTACCCAGTTGGCATATATTTCCACGAGGGTTTCTCTGGCCGCTAAGCCGCCTTCTGTTTCCCTGCATCCGATGAGGATGCGATCAGGATTCTCAAGATCCTTAATAGCCGAGCCTTCCGCCAGGAATTCAGGGTTGGAGAGTACATCGAAAGAAACGGAGCTTTTCGTGTAATTAAGTATTTTTTCCATCGCCAGAGCGGTTTTTACGGGAAGGGTGCTCTTTTCTATGACTATCTTTGACGATTGCGAATACTGTAGGATCTGTCTGGCTGTTTTTTCCCAGTACTGGAGGTCTGCTGCCATGCCTGCACCAGCTCCAAATGTCTTGGTCGGCGTATTTACACTGACAAAGATGATGTCGTTGTCCCGAATGCCGCCCGCTATATCGGTACTGAAAAAGAGGTTCTTTCCCCGCGTTGCATGCACGATTTCATCAAGCCCCGGTTCATAAATGGGGAGATCATCGGAATTCCATTCGGCAATGCGGATCGGATTGATGTCAACGACAGTGACCCTATACTGGGGACATTTGTACGCTATTATGGCCATCGTGGGGCCGCCGACGTACCCGGCGCCGATACACAGGATATTTTTTTTGAATTTCATGGGAGCCTCTAATCCTTAAATTACTTTGCGGAAATATGCAATCGTCCGTGCAAGGCCTTCCTCCAGTTTGACTCGCGGATGCCAGCCAAGTATCCTCCTGGCTAAGGAAATGTCTGGGTTGCGTTGCATGGGGTCATCCTGAAGCAGGGGCCTGAAAACAATCTTCGAGCGGTTCCCTGTCATGCCTATGATAGTCTTCGCTAAATCCAAGATTCTGAATTCGTCGGGGTTTCCCAGGTTTACAGGTCCGGGGAACCCGTCGTCACTTTCCATCATCCGGATGAGACCATCTATCATATCATCAACATAGCAGAACGATCTAGTTTGAGAACCATCGCCATACACGGTGATGTTTTCGCCTTTTAATGCCTGTATCACAAAGTTGCTTACTACACGTCCGTCATTCAAAGCCATGCGTGGACCATAAGTATTGAATATTCTGGTAATTTTCACTTTAACATTATTCTGGCGGTGGTAATCCATCATGAGACATTCTGCCGCCCTTTTTCCCTCATCATAGCAGCTTCTCGGTCCTATAGGGTTGACCCTTCCCCAGTAGTCTTCCTTCTGGGGATTTACATCGGGATCTCCGTACACCTCTGAAGTTGATGCCTGGAGAATTTTTGCATTGAGACGCTTTGCCATTCCGAGGGTATTGATGGTTCCCATCACATTGGTTTTAACTGTCTTAATAGGGTTGTACTGGTAGTGCACCGGCGAAGCCGGACAAGCAAGGTTATAAATTTGATCCATCTCGAGGAAGATCGGGTTGATGATGTCGTGCCTGATTAATTCAAATTTGGGGTTTGCAAGGAGATGGATTATATTATCCTTGCTACCGGTAAAAAAATTATCCAGGCACAGGACGTCGTTGCCCTGCTCGATGAGTTTATCGCAGAGATGAGAGCCCAAGAATCCTGCTCCGCCCGTAATGAGTATACGCTTCATGTCAGTTTATGATGGGAATATTTCCATATCTCCGTTATCTTCATTCAGAATCCCCGTTACCCGGTCTTCATAACAGCACGGAGTTCTTGTTTTTGTGGTTTTTTTTTCTCAGGTTTGGTATTAAACGAAAACCATTTCAATATGTCAACAAGAAAACATGCTATGGGCCATTTGAATTGTTTATTGTGTCTGATTTAATCTTACTTCCATATGGGCAATAATATCAGAAAAGGTGCACTGTACATAGTGGCAACGCCTATTGGGAACCTCGAGGACATAACCCTCAGAGCTATACGTGTTCTCAAAGCAGTTCAGATTATAGCAGCCGAAGACACAAGAAGGACAGGAAAACTGTTGGGAGCTTATCAGATTGGCACCCCCATGACCAGCCTTCACGATCATAATGAGGATAAGAAGAGTAACATGCTGATTTCTAAAATAAATGAGGGTATGGATGTGGCAATCGTATCCGATGCGGGAACACCAGGGATATCTGATCCAGGGTATGTCCTTGTCAGTAAGGCTATTGCTGAGGGAATTAAGGTTATTCCAGTTCCCGGGGCGTCAGCCGTAATCACAGCTCTAAGCGTGTCCGGTTTGCCCATGGACGCTTTCGCTTTTTATGGATTCTTGCCGTCACGATCGGGAAAAAGAAAGCAGTTTTTATCTGCTCTCATGGATGAAACAAAGACCTTGGTGTTTTATGAATCCCCTAAAAGGCTGACCAAGTCACTTTGCGATATCAGTGAAGTTCTCGGCGACCGGAACATTGTCGTATCGAGGGAAATGACCAAAGTGTTTGAAGAAATCATGCGGGGAACAGTCGGAGAAGTTCTCAGTCAGCTGCAGGGAAGGGTTGTCAAAGGTGAAGTGACGCTAGTCATAGGAGGCAAGGAAGAAGTGTCATCTTCGCTTTCCGACGATGAAGTCCTGGCGAAATTTAAACAATTGTGGAAGAGTTCTGATTCTTCCAGGCGAGACATTATCGAGAAACTTGCCAAAGAATTAGGAATCCCCAAGAAAAGGGTCTACCGGCTGGTTGCTAACTATACTTGATGGGTGTAAAACGGACGTACTATTTCCTTGAACAGTTCCCGTAGGTATGATAACTCACTAACATTGTGGCCTATATAAGTCAGCATGATCTTTTTATAAAAAGGCGTAAAGGTGAGCTAAAGGCCACAGGCTTCGTAAAGTGCGAGTCATAAAGTGCGCACATTGGAAGTCCTCACCACACCACAGCGCAGCGCATGGAATTTTATATGAGGTCGCGAAGGTTCAAATGCCGTATGCGAGATGGGAGTGTATATGGATGCAATATCAAAACATTTGGATGGGGTGTTACGGGAAGGCAGTAAGGGAAACCTACAAGAGGCGAGAACTGAAGATGTTCTTGTAGATGGTCGTTTATTGAAGCCTGATGACAGGATTTACGACCTCGTTGAAGTTATAGATGATCACGCCGGCACTGAAACCAAGCAGGATCGAGAAATCATTGTTATTGATGGTCGGGTATATGAGAGGGTATGGAGGCCAGGCGATGAAGTTCATGATCTTGTGGATACTATTGAAAAGGGTTTCGGCAGGTCTCTTGATGACGAGGGACTTAATGATGAAATAATAAAAAGGGTTACTGAAATTGCTGAAAGGATTGCGAAAGATATAGTCCCTGAGATTGCCGAGAGAGTTATCAGGGAAGAGATTGACAAGTTAAAAAGATGAATCGATCTTTTCTCATAGCATTACTATTTACGGCATGGATTTTCCTCTTAACCGCCGAGGGACACTCACAGGATAATGAAAATATCTGGACGGTAGAAACAGAGGGCAAGGGACTCATAACAAACGATGATGTAGCCAGTGCACGAAAGAATGCGATCAGTGATGCTTTGCGTAACGCTGTAGAACAGGCAGTAGCAAAGCTGATTATTGGTCAGACGCTTGATAAGAGGTCTCAGGCCATGAGAGACGGGATATATGCGCAAAGTGATCAATATATACGCGATTACAGAATTAATAGCGAGAGACAAGTCCAAAAGGTCTATGCGGTTGGTGTCAGGTCAGCGGTATTCATAGATAGTATACGAGATGATCTTCAGACCCTCGGGATTCTCAAGGTGGAGAAGAATAGAGTTCAGGCAACAGAGGTAACAATTACAATAAAGGGACTGACAAGCTGCGCCGATTATGCAAGAGTCAAAGAACTGCTGAAGACAAGAGTGAAGGGCGTCAGGAATGTTTATCAGCGAGAGCTCACATGGGGTACAGCAAGGCTAAATTTGGATCTTCAGGGATCCGTCCAGTCATTCTCAGATGAACTGACAAAGGCAGGGCATTTTTCCCCGATAATTGTCATAGAGCAGAATTATTTTGATGTCACATTCTTGAAATAGAAGTGAGGGTTATATGATCCCTTCCGGAGGGAGCTTGGTTGCCTTCTGGTGCTTTAAGGGTGAGGCTTAAATATTTATGGGTAGCTTTAAACGAATTTTTTTGATGATAATTGCATTGATTGTTATTCAGGGCTGCGCATGGAAACAACCCTACAGTGTGAATCCAGATTACAGTAAGAAAGGCACAAGACTTATTGCCGTATTGCCTGTGAATATGAAATCAGGTGATGCCAGAGTCGGCCAGATGCTGAGGGAAATGGTTCTTAATGAACTTTATTTCAAAGGATATCCGAAAGTCCCGTTACAAGTCATAGATGAAAAACTCGCCAAGATATATAAGGGCCATATGGATTTTAAAAGAGAAAATATTCCTCCCAAGGCCATAGGTGATCTACTCGGTGTAGATGCTGTCCTGTATGCTTCTTTGGAAGAGTGCTCCACTGACTATTCATATGTTTACGCACCTACGCACGTCTCCGTATTTTTTGAACTGCGGAGCGCAAAGACTGGGGAAACGCTCTGGAGTTACCGCGATAGAACCGTTAAAAGGAATTACGGGATTTCACGGGAACAGCTTGAGATGGAATCGTGCCAGGTATATGAACCAGCTATGCAGGAAGTCGTGGATAAGGCAATGAAGACTCTGCCCGATGGTCCTGATTCTGCTGGATAACGCGGCTCCGCAGCCGATTTAACATGGACAAGGCTTAAGACGAGTTCCGCTTTCGGGGATATGTAAGTTTGACTATGAATGAATAAGGAGACGCAGATGAAGAAAATAATAATTCTTTTGTTAGTATTGTCATTTGTGTTGATTGGTGTTCAGGAGATGGCGGCTAAGAGAATTATGGAGCTGAAGATTGGCAAAGGTGAGGCCAAAGTCAACGTTTTAGAGGGATCTGCTCAGATACTTCGTGCCGGAAAAAAGACATGGCGTTCGTTGAACCTGGGAGATACTATCAGAGGCGGCGATGAAGTTAATACAGGACCTAAAGCGAGACTGGAGCTCTTCTTGCCAGACTATTCCGCAGTGCGCTTTGCAGGCAATTCCCATTTTAAGGTGCTTCAGGTTGAAGCCGGTGGCGATACCGTGCCGAGGAACATGAGGTTTCATATGGCCCTAGGAAGGACCTGGGCCAATGTCAGCAGGGCCTTGGGGAAAAAGGGTCAGTTTGAGCTGCGGTCCGAAAATGCTGTAGCCGGTGTCAGGGGTACGATTTATCGCATGAATGTTGAGAAAGACAAGTCGGCCCTGGTAAAGGTATACGACGGAACCGTGCACGTATCGGGCGGCGGTACGGGCATGGAGTCGCCCAAGATGATCGGTCCTCCCCAGAAGATCGCGGGACCCACGCGAATTGCCGGTCCGAAGAAAGTTAAAATGGAGGAATGGGTCGTTATTATTAAGTCGATGCAACAAATCAGCATTGCCGCGGATGGAACGGCGGAAAAGCCAAGAGACTTTACTGAAAAGGAAGATCGCGACGAGTGGGTAGACTGGAACAAGGAGAGAGACCAGGAATTGGGATCAGAATAGAAACATATAATACCTTCCAAAGTGCAAACCGGATATATTAACCGATGAATGTGCCCAATCTATTGACGCTGGTGAGGATCATTCTTGTTCCCATCACGGTGATCTTTCTCATGCAAGGGGCCTTTGCGAAGGCGCTCTTATTGCTAGTTGTTTCAGGAATAACAGATGCCCTTGACGGCTTTTTTGCCCGCATATTAAACCAGCAAACTGTGTTAGGTTCATATCTGGACCCCCTTGCAGATAAGGCCCTCTTCGCAAGTTGCTTTGTGACTCTGTCTATAAAGGGAATAATTCCGGGATGGTTCACAGTTATCGTAATCAGCAGGGATTTTATCATCCTTGTTGGTATTGCAATACTGTCAATAATGTCCATTCCGTATGAGATACGCCCGTCATTAATCGGCAAGGTAACAACAACCCTGCAATTGTCCACTTTGGTTTTTTTTCTCGTCTTCCGCATTCTTCCGGGCACGATCGATTATTTGTGGCTTATGATCTTGCAGTGGGTTACAGTAGCCTTCACCATAATTTCCGGGCTGAATTATATGTTCAGAGGCGTTAAACTAAATAGTTTCAAGGCTTAGATGCATGAAGTGCATACCTTCAAGAATGGAGAAATCGCAATATTCGCTTGACATAACGCGGTTTTATTGTTAAAAATCATTCCCTTCTTTTTGAAGAGCCCTGATGTAGGCACGTAGCTCAGGGGGAGAGCGCCATCCTGACGCGGTGGATGTCCAGGGTTCAAATCCCTGCGTGCCTACCATTTTTTATCAGTAAGAAATAAAAACTAGATATGACGATTTAATTGTTGGTGAGGGCATCAGCAGTGAATATGCGGTGATGCCCTTTCTTATAGAAGCATGGTTGACAGCGTCAAAAAGATGATTGAAGTATTTAATACACCGGATTTTGGTTTATGAATGAGATAAGGATTGTATTGCCGGATGGCTCTGTCCGTCTGTGTAATCAAGGTAAAACGATTAAAGAGATTATTGCATCTTGGAAGAAGGAGATACTTCCTTCTATAGTTGCGGCCAAGCTCAATAATGAGCCTGTTGATTTAAGCCATCTAATTAAGGAATCCGCCACAATTTCTTTAATCGATATTGAATCGAAGGAAGGCCTGGAAATTCTGCGTCACAGCATATCGCATGTCATGGCACAGGCAGTAAAGGATTTATTTGAAGGGGTCCAGATTACTATTGGTCCCTCTATCGAAGAAGGCTTTTATTATGACTTTGACTATAAAGAGAACTTTACTCCGGAAGACCTCACGAAAATTGAAGAGCGCATGCAGGAGATCGTAGTTGCTGATTACTCTTTTGTTCGTCAGGAAATGTCGAGGAAAGAGGCTATCTCTTTTTTTGGGGGAAAGGGCGAGACTTATAAAGTCGAACTTCTCAAGGAATTACCGGAAGACGTAAAAACAATTAGTTTGTACAGCCAAGACGGCTATGTAGATCTATGTCGAGGACCTCATATTCCATCTACGGGGATGATTAAGGCTTTTAAGTTGTTAAATGTGGCGGGGGCATACTGGCGAGGCGACGAGAGAAATAAGATGCTCCAGCGCATATATGGGACAGGCTTTGCGACGGAAAAAGCAATGGCGGAATATTTGCATATTGTCGAGGAAGCAAAGAAAAGGGATCACCGAAAACTGGGAAAAGAATTAGACCTGTTCCAGATGAATGACGAGGCAGGTCCCGGCCTCATCATCTTTCATCCCAAAGGTGCCAGACTCAGAAACATCATTGAGGACTGGGAGAGGAAGGAGCACCTTAAACGGGGGTACGAAATGGTCGTGGGACCCCAGATACTAAAAGCCGAGCTATGGAAAAGATCTGGGCATTTTGATCATTACAGGGAAAATATGTATTTCACGGAGGTGGAAAATCAGGCCTATGGCATAAAGCCCATGAACTGCCTTTCGCATATGCTGATATACAAATCGAAGATTCGCAGCTACCGCGACTTGCCTCTCCGTTATTTCGAACTTGGTACGGTCCACAGACATGAGAAAACAGGGGTTCTGCACGGCCTCATGAGAGTGCGCCAGTTCACCCAGGATGATGCACATATCCTGTGCACACCGGAGCAATTAAATGGTGAAATCACCGCCATTGCAGATTTTGTAAGCTATGCGATGAAAGTTTTCGGTTTTGACTATGAGGTGGAACTTAGCACGAGGCCGGAAAAATCTATAGGCTCCGATGAGGAATGGGAAATGGCAACGGCGGCATTAGAGGGAGCCCTTAAAATAAACAAGATTAGTTATGAAGTCAATGAAGGGGATGGCGCCTTTTATGGGCCCAAGATCGACTTCAAGTTAAAAGATGCCCTGAAGAGGAAATGGCAATGTGCGACGATTCAGTGCGATTTTACACTTCCGGATCGATTTGATCTCAGCTACATTGGTGCAGACGGAGAAAAACATCGACCTGTAATGTTGCACAGGGTGATATTAGGCGCAATAGAGCGGTTCATGGGCGTGTTAATTGAACATTATGCCGGCGCCTTTCCAGTCTGGCTCTCACCGGTTCAGGCAGTTCTGATGACTGTTACGGATAAGCATATTCCTTATGGAGAAAGGGTTTACATTGAGCTGATCGAAGCGGGAATTCGGGCGGAGAGGGATTTCAGGAATGAGAAACTGGGCTATAAGATCAGAGAAGCACAGATGCAGAAAGTACCCTATATGCTGGTAATCGGTGATCGGGAGATGGAATCGAATAAGGTTTCGCCCCGCGAGCGAAGCGGTAAAGACCTTGGCGCCACCGGCGTTAATGAGTTTATTGAATTGATAAGGGAAAAATCTGCGCAGTATCAGTAGATGACATAAGGAGTTACTTGAACGCGGGAAGTCAGCTTCAAAACAATTGTAGTAGACGAAAATCCGGACGTCTGGATTCTTTGACATTAGAATGCATTTAGGATATTGATGTTCGACTTTAATATTATTCAGGAGGTGTCGCATAGCTAAGGATTTGAACATAAATGAAGAGATTAAGGCAGCTGACGTCAGATTGATCGATGAAGGCAAACAGCTGGGAATTATGTCTCTGGCGGAAGCACTGCAGGTGGCCGCCAAGGCAGGACTGGATTTGGTTGAGGTCGCTCCCAATTCTTCACCGCCAGTTTGCCGGATCATGGATTATGGAAAATTCAGATACCAGCAGAGCAAGAAACAACAGGTCGCAAAAAAAAGTCAGAGTATCATTCAGGTAAAAGAGATAAGAATAAGACCGAAGACCGATGAACATGACCTGCAGGTAAAGATTAAACATATTAAGAAATTTCTTAGCCAGAACGACAAGGTGAAGATAACCATGATGTTCAGGGGGCGTGAAATGGCTTATACCGACCTGGGCAGGAAGATTATGGAGGACGTGCAAAGGGCCCTGGCAGATGTGAGCATTATTGATCAGCATCCTAAGCTGGAGGGCAGAAACATGGTTATGATGGTATCTCCCAAGAAATAGGGAGTTACAAGGAACTTGAGTCTGAATCCGAAATTTGAAGTTAGGATTTTTCATAAAAGAGGGGTGATTTAATGCCAAAGATAAAAACACACAGGGGCGCTGCTAAACGGTTTAGCCTTACGGCAACTGGCAAGGTGAAGAGAAGTAAGGCATACGGCAGCCATATTCTCACAAAAAAAACGACAAAGAGAAAGAGAAATTTGCGGAAGTCTGCTATTCTTGACAAAAGGGATACCCGGGGAATAAAGATGTTAATTCCCTATATGTAGGGACTGGAATGCGGCATTCGGATAAAACATTTTCCTTTGTTGATCGTAGAATCTAATAATTATTTTGATAAAAAGCCGGGAGATAAAGAAATGTCGAGAGTAAAAAGAAGTGTAACTGCTAAGAAAAAAAGACGAAAAATCCTGAAAATGGCGAAGGGTTATTTTAATGCGCGGAGCCGTTTGTTGAAGACAGCCACGGAAGCCGTCGAAAGGGCAATGAAGTACGCCTACAGGGACAGAAGAGCGCGGAAAAGGGATTTCAGAAAACTGTGGATTGCGAGGATTAATGCGGCAGCACGAATTAATGAAATGTCATATAGCCGGCTGGTATGCGGCATGAAGAAAGCAGGCGTGGAAATTGACAGAAAGATCCTGGCCGAGCTTGCCGTTAATGACCCTCGAGGATTTTCTGAAATAGTCAGTATCGCAAAAGGTAAGCTGGCGGCATGCTGAAAGAACTTGAGGAGCTTCAAAGACAGGCAGAATCCGAGTTAAAGAAGTCAAAAACTGAAGAGGAACTCCTTGCAGTAAAGACCAAGTATTTGGGGAGAAAGGGTATTCTAACAAAGCTTCTCCGAGGCTTAGGAAATATAGAACTGGAAGAGAGGCCGCTGGTTGGGAATCGCTGTAATGAAATCAAAGCCGCCCTGACTGCGGAAATTGAAAATGCTCTCAAAGCTAGAGCCGCCCTCAAGAAGGGGGAGGTTCTCCTTCGTGATAGAATCGATGTAACACTCCCAGGTAGAAAAGTTCGTTTTGGCAAGGAACATCCCGTAACATTGGTTTGTAAGGATATTTGCGACATATTTGCGGGACTCGGGTTCTCAGCCGTCCAAGGCCCGGAAATAGAGCTCGACTACTACAATTTTGAGGCTTTGAATATTCCTAAAGATCATCCTGCAAGGGATATGCAGGATACATTCTACATAGAAGATAACATCGTACTGCGTACCCATACCTCGCCTGTCCAAATAAGAGTTATGGAGAAGCAGCGGCCACCGGTCAGGATTCTTTCACCCGGGAGGGTGTATCGACCTGATTCCGACATCTCTCATACTCCTATGTTTCATCAGATTGAAGGACTTCTCGTTGATAAAGGCGTCACATTTGGTGATTTGAAAGGTGTTCTCACATTATTTCTGAAACAGATGTTTGGCGAAGAAACGGCGCTCAGATTTCGTCCCAGTTTCTTCCCTTTTACCGAGCCCTCTGCTGAGGTCGATATTAGGTGCGTCATGTGCAGAGGCACTGGTTGTCGAGTGTGCTCACAGAGTGGCTGGCTTGAAATACTCGGCTCCGGGATGGTTGATCCAGAGGTCTTCAAGAATGTTAATTACGACCCGGAAGAGTTCTCCGGCTTTGCTTTCGGCTTGGGTCTCGAACGAATTGCAATGTTGAAATACGGGATATCGGATATCCGGTTGTTCTTCGAGAATGACTCGAGGTTTTTAGATCAATTCTGATATTCAGGGTCCAAGTAATTGAATGTGAGATCTGCACATCTTCTTCAAACAAGTATGTTAAATAAGTCAAACTGGGTCAAATCGTAACTTCGAATAACGAAACCTAAATAAGCACGAATGTAGAAGACCATATTATCCAGACAGGGGAATCAGAATTTCTATTCGAATTTGCTTAGAGTGTTCATATTCGTGGTTCGAATTTAAGATATACCTCGTGAATTTTACACATTCCCAGCCGAGATTTAAAATTTAGGATTTGCATTTATGCTTGTAAGTCTCAGATGGCTCAGAGATTATGTAGATATAAGGATTTCTCTTGAAAAACTTATAGACCGTTTGACCATGGCGGGTCTTGAAGTTGAAGAGATAAAGGAGATCGGTCCTGCATTTACCAATGTTGTTGTCGCAAAGATCCTTTCCGTTAAGACTCATCCTGAAACAGATAAATATTACTTCTGCGACGTGGTGGCGGGCGAAGGCACTCATCCTGTGGTCTGCGGTGCGCGTAATATCAAGCCTGGCGATGTGGTTCCCTTGGCGAAAATTGGAGCAACATTACCCGGCGGATATACAATCAAGAGTTCCAAAATCAGAGGAGTCTTGTCAGAGGGGATGCTCTGTTCCGAGCAAGAACTGGGCATAGGTGACGATGCGTCGGGGATTATGATTCTTCCTGACGACCTCGCTATAGGCCTTGACCTTGCGGAAGCACTCAATCTCAAGGATATAGTCCTCGATATAGGTATTACTCCCAACAGGTCTGACTGTTTAAGCATCATAGGAATTGCCCGTGAAATCGCCGCAATAACTCGGTCCATGCTTAAGTACCCGGAGACTTCCGTTCCAGAAAGTGGGCAGGATATAAGAAGTATCACATCAGTGGATATACTTGATCCTGATCTGTGCCCACGCTATGGCGCCAGAATTATAAAGGATGTTACCATAAAACCTTCTCCCCTCTGGATACGCCAGAGACTTGAAGCAGTAGGCTTGCGCCCGATCAACAACATAGTTGATGTCACCAACTATGTGATGATGGAGTTGGGTCAACCTCTTCACGCATTTGATTTCCGGTTTCTTGAAGAGGGGCGAATCGTAGTCAGGAGATCCCGTGACGGAGAAACATTCACTTCTCTGGATGGCAAGGGACGTGTCCTGGAAACGGATACGGTCATGATTTGTGATGGCAAGAGATCCGTCGCTATTGGCGGTATAATGGGCGGGCTTAACTCCGAAGTTAAAGAAGATACTGAGATGATACTTCTGGAAAGCGCTTATTTTACCCCTTCCTCCATTCGAAAATCGGCTAAGTCACTCGGAATGATTACTGATGCGGCATTCAGGTTCGGTCGCGGCATAGATCCCGAGGGCGTGATTAGGGCTTTAAACAGAGCAGCTCAAATTATGGCTGAAGTTTCCGGTGGGCGGATTTGCAGAGGTTACATTGACGAATATCCCTCAAGAGTGGCTTCTGCCAGAGATATAGAGCTCCGCATAGGAAGGGTCAATGAAATGCTGGGCACAGACATTGATGCTGCGAATATTGTTAAAATACTGGAAAGTTTAGATATGACGATTCGCGCCGAGAAGGACGGTGTTTACCGGGTAACTCCTCCCACGTACAGGGTGGATATTGCAAGGGAGATAGATCTTATCGAAGAGGTAGCCCGACTTTATGGATATGACCATATTCCTGCCACATTGCCTCCTGTGTCTGCTGCGGCTGTGATAAAGGATCGCCAGCAAGTCGTCGATGATAGAATACGGGAGATCATGAGGGGATCGGGTTACTCCGAGATAATTACGTTCAGTTTTATACCCCCTGATTCGGCAGAGCGTCTTGGTATCAGAGAGGATGATGATCGTCGAAAAATGGTAAAGATAAGAAATCCTCTGACGGAAGATCAATCAGTGATGCGAACGACGCTCGTAAATAGCCTCTTGGAGACGATGAAAAAAAATGCTCATAACGGCTGTCTTGATCTCAAGATGTTTGAAATCGGCAGGGTCTTCTTTCATCAAAAGGAAGGAGAACTTCCGATTGAAAAGAACAGGATGGGCTGTCTCATAACTGGTAGGTATTACGATGATATGTGGTCTTCAAGGATCAGTGCGGATTTTTATGATTTGAAAGGATGTATAGAAAACGTCTTTGATGATCTTAAGATTGCGGGTCTGGAATTCCGGTCCAGTTTCGGGGAGACTTTTCTCCATCCCGGTAAGTCATGTGGGATATATGTGAAAGACCGATTTATCGGATTCATGGGGGAAGTACATCCGGATACTCTTTTCAGGATGGATTTAAAAAATGGGGCTTATGTGGCTGAAATAGATTTGGATATTGTCTCAAATATGTTTTCGGGCGAAGTGCTCTATAAAGACCTGCCAAGATTTCCATCAGTCGTAAGAGACGTGGCATTTGTAGTCAGCCATGAGATGGAAGCGGATAAAATGCTTAAACTTGTTACTGAAATGGACAAAGAATTACTTGAAAAAGTGAGTGTTTTTGATGTATATACAGGTAAGAATATCGCGCAGGGCAAAAAGAGTCTCGGGATAAGGTTCGTATATCGTGCTTCTGACAGGACTCTGACGGATGATGAAGTAAATCAACTGCACAGGGAGATCGTAAAAGAAATTGTTGACTTGACTGGGGCAAGGATAAGAGGAGAAGAAATCTAGGTGTGAGTAAGATTGAGGGAGGTTAGAAATGACAAAGATTGATATTATTCAGGACGTGTATGAAAAGCTGGGGTTTTCCAAAAAGGATGCAGCGAAGATTGTTGAGTCGGTTTTTGAGATTATGAAAGACAGCCTTGCTCGCGGTGAAAAGATAAAGATTTCCGGTTTCGGCAACTTTTCGGTAAAGGACAAGAAGTCCCGGAGGGGAAGAAATCCGCAGACGGGAAGTGAAATAGAAATATCTGCAAGGAAGGTACTTACCTTTAAGTCAAGTCAAGTGTTGCGTAAAGCGCTGAATAGTTGACAGATAGGTAGAAAAATCTGATCATCAAATCCGGACTATTCAGTAAAAAGTCAATAATGTGTATTTAAAACAGGCCGTTCTTGAAAAAAGTGAAGGTGTCAAGTCCGTCGGGTAACACGGATGGCGTGATTGGAGAAGCGCACCGAAGAGCTTGCCATGAGCTAGGGGAGGATGCTGATGCCGGCTCGGGCCTTTGAACTATTTTGCAAAGTCATTGAACCTGCGTACTAAACGAATCCATTATACAATTGACCTAACATGGCCTTTCGTGGTGTGTGCGCATGGCACTTCGAAACGCTTCCGCAAGGTTTCAAAAATCGAATTTTCACAACTTTTTTTGTTCGGGCGTCAGGATTTAGGATTTCTAAATGAATGCGTCAATTCCAGATAAGGAATATTTCCGCATTGGAGAGGTCAGTAAAATCCTCGATGTAGACACTTATGTAGTAAGGTTTTGGGAATCTGAGTTCAAATCAATAAAGCCAATTCGCACTAAAGCATATCAACGATTATATAGGAGAAAGGATTTAGAGGAACTGCTGATTATTAAGAAGCTCCTTTACAACGATAAGTTTACTATCAGCGGCGCTAAGAGACAATTGCTCAGAATGAAAGAGGGCGGAACCCAGGCGGATCAGGATCTAATCAAAGAAAAATTTGCGGAAATTAAAAAAGCATTATTGCAGATAAGAAAAATGATAAGCTAGAAAGAAAAGGGACAGGCATTTTTTCGCCGTGAAAAAAGTTACCTGCCCCACCGTTCTTAATGTTTGGTCGATCTCTTGGATGCCTTGAGCGGATTGATTTTCTGCGTGGCTTCTTTGATTTCTCTCTTGATGTGTGATGCAGTCGGACAGTTTCCAGCAAGCCATTTGCTGGAAGGTTCAGGATAGACCTTGCAGTACTGACCGGTTGGGCAATCTATGATTTTGATGCAACCTTCACACTTATCTATTATTGTGTAGCAATTACCCCCATTAAAACCACAACCTTTCTTGGTCATGAAGGTACACTCGGCCCCAATCTTGACGGTTTGACAGACCATTGGAATCACCCCCTTTATCGTTTATTTTTAAGTTATCCTAAATACGGACTTGATATAACAAAATCTGCTTTCTATATAATGATGACATTTCAAATGTCAAGAAAAAAATTTACACAAATAACTATCTGATAATGGGATAATAACACCATGTATGGCGTATCGAATCAATTGACTTCGCTTTACAATCATGCTAGGCAAACACCTCCGACGAAACGGCATCTAAGAATGCAGAAAAATAGTCACCCTGCTCTTGAATTTGTTTGAGGCTGACATGGTAGTGATAAGAACGTTCGAGATAAAAAATAAACTTGGTCTTCACGCAAGGGTAGCGGCAAAGCTCATCAATGTGTCTACGCGATTCAAGGCGAAGATATTTTTTGAGAGGGATGGTAAAGTTGCAAATGGAAAAAGCCTCCTCAGTATCTTGACGTTAGCCTGTCCTTTGGGAAGCCGCCTGACGATCAGAGCAGAGGGACTGGACGCGCGCGAGGCTGTTGAGGACCTTGGTAGATTGATAGAGGATAAATTTGGAGAAGATTGATGGGGGATGATGCAGGGAGAAAGTCTTTTGTGCTCAGGGGCATAGGTGTCTCGCCAGGTATAGTGATCGGAAAGGCCCACCTTTTTGATCGTTTTGACGCCCGGGTTTCCTTCTACAGGTTGCGGGACAAGGAACTCGTATCTGAAGAAACGAAAAGGTTCAGGGCAGCGTTAAAGGAATCGGAAAAACAGCTATTGGAAATAAAAAATAAACTCCGTGAACTTGCCGGGCGGGAGCCATTATATATCATCGATGTTCACTTGTTGATACTCAGAGACAAGATGTTCGTCAATCATACTATACAGCATATCAAGGACTTGTGTATCAATGCCGAATGGGCCATCAAGATGACCATCGACAGGTATCGAGACATCTTTGAAAAAGTGGAAGATGAATATCTCAAAGGAAGGATCAGTGACATTCGATACGTGGGGCAGATGATTACGAGAAATCTCGAGGGAGGGAAGAAAGATGTCGTTCCGGATATTGGAGACAAGGGGATAATCATCGCCGTAGACCTATCACCTGCGGATACTGCACAGATGATGATTAATAAAGTCCAGGGATTCGCGACAGATATGGGAGGAAAAACCTCTCATACGGCTATTGTAGCAAGGGCTGTTGATATTCCCGCTGTCGTTGGTTTAGAGTCTATCACCAAGATGGTACGAACCAACGATGATATTATTATTGATGGCTCGGCAGGGCTTGTTGTTGTGAATCCTGATCCCGAAATGATTAAGGTTTATGACGATAAGCGAAGGCATTTTGAAATAGCCCAGGAAAGTTTTCTGAAATATGCGAGGCTACCGGCTGTAACGAAAGATAATTATAGCGTGGATATAGGGGGGAACATCGAGTTTATCGAAGAGATTCCTACTGCTATATCCCATGGCGCTGAAGGTATTGGTCTTTACAGAACGGAGTTCATCTACATAAATAAAGAGCAGTTGCCCACGGAGGAAGAGCACTTTTTAAACTACAGAAGCATCGTCGGTGTAGAGGGTTTGAAATGGGCAACTATTAGAACCTTTGATCTCGGCGGTGATAAGTTTTACTCCGATCCCAAGCTGGCCAAGGAGATGAATCCTCAAATGGGCCTGCGAGCCATCCGCTTCTGTTTGAAAGAAGTGGACATGTTTAAGGTGCAGCTGCGGGCGATTGCCCGCGCCAGTGCTTTTGGAAAAACGAGGATCATGTTTCCCATGATTTCGGGCACTGAGGAAATACGAGAAGCCAAGAGAATCTTTTTTGAGGTCAAGGATGATCTTATCACCAAAGGCATACCGGTTGGTGATGACATTGAAATTGGAGTAATGATAGAAGTACCCTCTGCCGTTATTATTGCTGACGAACTGGCGAAAGAAGTGGATTTTTTCAGTATAGGTACAAACGATCTTATTCAATATGCCTTGGCTATTGACAGGATAAACGAAAGGGTGACCTATTTGTATGAACCACTTCACCCCGCCGTTTTAAGGCTCATAAAGCAAGTAATCGACGTCGGTCATAAAGCGGGCATTCGGGTTGCCATGTGCGGGGAGATGGCCGGCGAACCGGCATACATTATGATCCTGTTAGGGCTTGAGATCGACGAACTGAGTATGAATCCTCTGGCAATACCGAGGGTGAAAAGGGTTATACAGGAATCGACCCTGGAGGAATCCAAAGCGCTGTTGAATAAAGTTATGACTTTTTCATCGGCTGCTGTGATTCGAGAATTTGTCAACAGTTATATGCGTGAACGTTTCCCGGAAGAATTTCAGATAAACGGCACTTGAGATTAAGTAGTGAAAAATATATTCTCGACGGCTTCTCAAGTATTGAGTAAATTATGTTCCGTGCGGCTGCTCATATTAGACAAGTTGCGGCCTGGAGCATCATTTTCCTAAGAGATAATCATGTCCTTTCTGTCGAAAATTAAAGCGTGGATGGCAGATGAAGGAGATTTTTATGCGGGGCACCTTTACCGGGAAGATAATTTCCCTCTTTTCTGGCTTGTAAAGAAGGTGTTATCCAAAGTAGAACTCGCCGATGAGTATGTCAAAGCGCTAAAAAATCTTTCTGAAAAGGGCATAGTCGTCTACGCCATAAAGAATAAAAGTCAGCTCAGCAGTCTTATTATTAGAGAGCTTTCCGCAAGAAGGGGTATACCCAGACCTGTTTATTGCCATGGCTTCAATATGATATTCTGGCAGCCTTTCCCCGCCGTTGTCAAGGTTGTTTTCGCGAGTATATCTCATTTGGTTTTCAAGAAGTCCGTTCCCAACTCCTCCAAGAAAAACTATCTGACGCGAATTATTGCGGAAGGGAAAAGTGCAATAATCCATCTTGGAGGTTCAGAATTTTTTGAAAGCCGTATCACCCAGGACGGGCTTACCCAATTGATAGATGCGCAAAATAACTTAAGTGTTCCCATCTACATTGTTCCTGTCATGATTACTTATGGTCGAAGAAGGGAGAAGGAGAAAGAAAGTCTTATCAATATATTGTTCGGCCAGACCGACGAGACGGGCGCGCTACGCCAGATTATCACCTTTCTCCGGTATTCTAATAAGGCCACGGTCATATCTGCAGATCCCGTTAACCTCTCGGACTTTGTCAACAAGAATGGGAGCATAACAGTGGATGCATTATACCATGACCTGAGAAGGGAACTGATCGAACGGATTGATGAAGAAAAGATGAGTATCGTTGGGCCCGTTTTGAAGTCGAGGGAAGAGATCATCAGTATGGTTCTTAATGACGGGAACCTGAATCATTTAATAGACGATATGGCTGCACGCGGGGCAAAAAACCATGGCTCCCTTGTTAAGGAAGCAGAAAAATACATCCGGGAAATTGCTGCTGACTATAATGATATGTTTATCGAGCTCTGGGATAAATTTCTCACTTGGTTGTGGAACAACATCTATGATGGTGTGGTAGTGGACAAGCCGGGACTTGCTAAAATAAGAAACGTATCAAAAAAAATGCCCTTCGTTATTATACCCTGTCATAGAAGCCATATTGATTATCTTCTCCTGTCATACGTTTTTTATAAGCATAATATACAGATGCCTTTTGTCGCCGCCGGTACAAATTTGTCATTCTGGCCTCTAGGATACATCTTTCGAAAATCGGGGGCCTTTTTTATTCGCCGTACCTTTAAGGGGAATAGACTCTACGGTGAAGTCTTTGCCAAGTATCTGGAGGTCATCTTAAAAGAGGGCCTTCCCCTGGAATTTTTCATTGAAGGAGGAAGGAGCCGCAGCGGCAAGATGGTAATGCCCAAGTTCGGCCTCCTTTCAATGCTTATTCAAGCTTACAGAAAGAAGGCCGGTGATGATCTGGCAATGATCCCGGTTTACATCGGCTACGATCGCGTCATAGAAGAAGAATCCTACCTGAAGGAGCTTGGGGGAGTTCCCAAAGAGAGAGAAAAGCCGTCTGATGTTATCAAGAGCCGCAGATTTCTGAGGAAACGTTACGGGCGCGTCTACGTAAATATCGGTGATCCTACCTTTCTAAAGTCATATCTCGCTTCACAGGAAAAATCCTTTGAGGATATGAGCATGGAAGAAAGGCAGAGCCTGTACAGAAAGATCAGTTATGAAATAACATTGGAGATCAATCGGGTGTCCGTTGTTACCCCATTTTCTCTAGTTGCATCCGTTTTATTGTGCCATGACAGAAGAGGCATATCACATGATGATCTGACGACTGTGCTGAATTTGTTCTATGATTATCTCAGCTACAGAAAAGTAAATTTTGCTGCAACCTTGGTACATAAGGAAAAGGCCTTTGTTGATGCCCTCAATCTGTTTGATGAGTCAGGAATCATATCCAAGATGGGGGCAGAAGAAGAAGAACCGGATGAAATGGAAGAAATTGTCTACTCCCTCAAAGACGACAACCGTTTGAATTTAGAGTATTACAAAAATAATATTCTTCACTTTTTTGTTCCCATCAGCTTTGTAGCCGCGTCATTGTTTTCAAGCCATGAGGACATGATACCGTTGAACCGGATCGTGAAAGATTTTCAGTTTCTTAAGAGGCTCTTCTGGCAGGAATTCATTTTTGATGACCGGAAGGACGATTTGGATGAGGTGAACGATGTTCTCGCTTATTTGAATAGCAGGGGCATGATTGCTGCTTTGGAACAAGATGGGCAGGCTCTAGTCGAGGTGAAAGGCAAAGGAAAGACAAATCTTATGCCCTTCGCCGGTTTAATCAGCAACTATATGGAGTCGTGCTGGGTAGTGATAAGGGGCTGCATGTATCTCAGGAAGGGTGCCCTGTCGGAAAAGGACTGGATGAGAAAGATCCAGCAGCTGGGTGCCAAGATGTACAAGAAAGGGGAAATAAGGAGAGCGGAAGCCATGTCGCAGTCTAATTATCAAAGTGCCATGCAATTCCTCCAGGATGCAGATATCGTATATGTTTCGGAAGCCAGCGAGAGACGAGATAGAAAGGAAGCAAATATATTTACGCTTACTGGAAACAAGGCGGAATTGGATTCTGTAAGACGTCGTCTTTTCGAATTCTTATGATAATGGAATTGAGAAAGAATCAATCCATTACCCCTTAAGGCATCAGGACCGGATCATCTCATATAACAATCTTTTCAAAGTATTGAGATATGATTACTTCCCATATTGCGGGTCTATTGATCAGTTTTTGTTTGACATGCTTGGCCGTTCATGCTAAGGAGCGCCACGCAAATGGATAATGATACGAAGAAGACGGCCATCCAGATGGCATATGCGAGCAGCATCGGCATTGCCATGGTTATCCTGATCTTCGGAGGTCTTTATTTCGGCGTTTATCTGGACAGGAAATTTGAGACCGGCTACATCTTTACAGTTCTACTTCTGCTGGCGGGCATTATAGCCGGATTCAGAAACATATATGTCTTAATAAAGAAAATACCGGATGAAAAGCCGTTAATTAAGTATCTGAAAAGTGAACCGCACAGAAAAAGACCCCCTGCAAAAGAGGCTTGAGCTTACAAACTGGATCATCCTAGGAATATTGACTCTGATCAGTTTTTTCTTCATGCCTTACAAGTTCGCTTTAGGCATGTTGTTGGGTGGCTTCATAAGCGTTGTAAATTTTCACTGGCTTGTTCGGGATCTGCGAAAGGCGTTCAAAAGTCTTTCAGAAAAGTCAAATTCCGCTGTCATGTTTAAGTATTATATCAGGTTTGCCGTCACGGCAATTGCCCTGTATTTTATCATTACCGGAGATATCGTCGATATAATAGGCTTACTGATCGGGCTTTCGACAGTAGTCATTGCCATTGTAATTACCACGATTGCGCTATATTCAAAAAAAAATTGTGTTGAGGAGGCTAGATAAAAGATGCACGCTCTCTCATTTCTTGAAAACCACTATATTGCTTCGCACATAATGTATACTTGGTTGGTTATGGCCATGCTTGCCCTCTGTTCCTTTATGGCAACGCGGAGGCTGGACATTTATCCGACAAGATTTCAAAATGTCATGGAGGTTGTCGTCAGTGGTTTGGATGCTTTAATAACTGATACCATGGGTCATGACGGAAGAAAATTCTTTCCCCTCATTGCCACTATAGGCCTTTTTATTCTTACATCCAACCTCCTGGGGCTCGTTCCCGGTTTTGAAGCACCCACGGCTAATCTGAACACGAATCTTTCCATGGCCCTTGTGGTTTTTTGCATGACCCACGTTATGGGAGTCAAGGTTCATGGGTACAAATACGTTAAGCAATTTATGGGTCCCGTGTGGTGGTTGACGCCTCTCATGGTTCTCATTGAGTTGGTCAGTCACCTTGTTCGCCCCGTATCGCTCACGGTGCGATTATTCGGAAATATAGAGGGTGGACATATCGTTGTAGCCGTATTATTCTTATTAGCTCCCTTCCTTGTTCCCATACCGATTCTCTTTCTCAAGATTTTCATTTCCGTAATCCAGACCCTCGTCTTCATGCTGCTCTCGATGATGTACATTGCCGGCGCTATGGAGGAAGCACACTAAAGCACGCCAATGCTCATAATAACAAAAGGAGGAGCCAAAACTTGAGCGGTTTTGGCTCTTCCTCTATTCCCGAGGCCCCAGAGAGGGAATAGCCCTATGAGTACTAGATCCTGCCGCGTCAAGCCCATCACAGGCGAAGATATAATCTATTTTTTAATTACTGGCCACTGCCGGGCCAATCCACCCGATGCCAACCGTAACAATTCTCTTATCATGGCGGGAATTTTGCTGTCCTCGTCAGCTTTATTCCCCGTGAATAAAAATAAGGAGGCAATGTTGGACATGTTTTTGAAAAGTAAAGCTGCCAAGCTGAAGAAAATCATTTCTGTCATTTTTTTGATTGTCGCGTTTATCTGCGCCAGTTATTCTTTTTCTTACGCACAGAAGAACTTTTTGTGGCGCGTTCAATCAACAAGAAACACGGTTTATGTGCTTGGTTCTATCCATCTCTTGAAGAAGGATGTCTATCCCCTCAGCAGAACAATAGAAGGCGCTTTTGAGAAATCCGATGTCTTGGCGGTTGAGGCAGACGTCAGTGACATAAGCCGGCTGGATATCCAGAAATTAATGGATACCGCCTTCTACCAGGGCAGTGACAGCCTTGAAAAACATGTCTCCAGGAAGACTTTCAACCTCATCAAAGAGGAAACAACAAGGGTAGGTTTGCCGATGGAGTTGATCTACAACCAGAAGCCATGGTTTTTGGGATTGACGCTAGAATCGGTAGAACTCATGAAATCCGGATATGATCCTAATTACGGGATAGACAAATATTTTCTTTCAAAAGCTGGAGAAAGTAAGAAGATATCAGAACTGGAGAGCCTTGACTATCAGATTGATCTTCTTGCAGGCTTAAACGATGAAGAGCAGGAGCTGTTCTTATTATATACGTTGAGGGAATTAAAAATACTTGTTCAGGAAGTTGATAAACTTGTGGATGCATGGAAATCCGGGGCCGTGGAAAAGATGGAAACGACGATAGCAAGAAGCCTGGTTGAGGATAGACGATTCTATACTATCTATGACAAGCTGATCTACAAGAGAAACAGAAACATGGCAGAAAAAATCGAAGGTTACTTGAGAGCAAGCGGCACTTATTTCGTTATTGTCGGGGCAGCCCATCTATTGGGCGATAAAGGGATCATCCAGCTATTGAAGGATAGGGGCTATTCTGTGGAGCAATTGTAATCTATATCGTGATTCTATTGGCCAGCGTTCAGGCTGCCGGCGAGGAGGATAGCGGCGAGCATGGACACTCATCCCGCCCACAGTTACATGAAGTTGAGGGGGTCCACGTCTACTTTGATATCCAAAGTGGTTATGGAGGCTTTTGAGAGGATATCCTTGGCCATATTATGAACTGCGCGGGCATCCTTTCCCTTCAAGAGCAGTTGCCAGCGGTGCCTTGCCTTGATTCTGGCAATGGGGGACTCCGCCGGGCCAATGACTTCCACCTTGTCTTTCCACTGATTCTTTGTCAACGAGTCTGCAATAAAATCTCTCAGTCCATTAAGCCCTTCCATGCCCTTCTCTCTTGACAGGCTCGACAGTTGAAGATTCACAATGCGGGTGAGAGGAGGATAGGACAACGCACTTCGCAGGGCAAGCTCATCATCATAAAATCCCATATAATCATAATCCCTCGCTCTGGTTATGGCATAGTGCCCGGGATTGAAGGTTTGGATGATCACCCTTCCGGGGGATGCTCCTCTTCCTCCCCTTCCGGAAACCTGGGTCAAGAGCTGAAATGTCCTTTCCGACGCTCGGAAATCGGGTATATTGAGGGATGTATCGGCCGAAATTACGCCAACCAGCGTGACGTAAGGAAAGTCGTGTCCTTTGGTTATCATCTGCGTTCCGATGAGGATATCAATATCACGCCGGTCAAGGGCCTTTAATATCTTTTCGTAAGCCCCTTTCCTGGATGTTGTATCACTGTCCATTCTTTCGATTCTGGCATGGGGGAAGAGCTTATTGACTTCCTCCTCCAGTTTTTCCGTCCCCACGCCATATGGGCGAATACGTTTTCCGTGACATGCGGGACACGATGTGGAGGGTCTCATGGCATAGTTGCAATAATGACACTTCAGATTGCTTTCACTAGCGTGATACGTCATGGAAACGGCGCAGTTCAGACATCTAAACACATGCCCGCAGTCAAAACAGAATGTGAATGTATAAGAGCCACGCCTGTTCAAGAAAAGGAGAGCCTGATGTTTTTTTTCAAGGGTGTCATCAATCGCTTCTTTCAATGCCCGGGACAGAATATGCGATGAAGTATTTCTGCTGCCTTCCGCTTCCCTTTTCATATCGATGATTTCGACTTTTGGCAGGGGTCTGTCTTCCACTCTTCTGGGCAGGACAAGGTACCTGTATTTACCCCTCATCGTATTGAAATACGTCTGAACGGCAGGTGTGGCGGAGCCTAAGATAACCGTTGCTGAACTGAGGTTTGCCCTCATAATTGCGAGATCGCGGGCGCTGTATCTCATCCGGTCATCCTGCTTGTAAGAGGCGTCATGCTCCTCATCCACGATAATCAGCTTAAGATTCCTTACAGGTGCAAAGACAGCCGAGCGGGCACCGATGACCACATTGATGTCACCACGCTGTATCCGCCTCCATTGATCGTACCTCGCAGATTTTGAGATACCGCTATGAAGCACAGCTAACTCCTGTTCTTTAAATCTTCTGTTAAATCGGGTGAGAAGCTGTGGTGTCAGGGCTATTTCCGGGATAAGAAAAATTACGCTTCCCCTCATCCTGAGAGTTTCTGCAATGGCATTGAGGTACACTTCCGTCTTGCCGCTCCCTGTGACACCATGGAGGAGGTAGGGCGAGAAGCTGCTACTCTGCAGGCCTTTCACAATTTCGCAAAGAGCATCTTCCTGATCTTCGTTCGGCGTAATTACAGCTTCGCCGCCGCCGATATCAGGATTCTGACCGTGCCCACGGGAGACTTCTTCTTCGCTTATACGTACAATCCCCCGTCGTTCAAGGCTTCTTAGCATGGGCATAACGTTCTTGAATTCCTTCGAGAGGACAGCCATGGAACAAGAGCCATGCACACTGAGTAAATCGGTGAGCAAGATTTGTTTTCTTGACAGCTTTATAATAGCTGTATCCTGGCGGTTGAGATGGACGAGCTTCTCCTTTTGCGGGCTCACTTCCGGTTTCCCTGTTCTTATCTCTATAGCGATAGACCCTGCACCGACGAGGGCGTTGATGTCTCTGGAGATGTCCTTCTTTCCGAGCAATGTTTTTAGTCGATCGAGCGACAGGCCACCCGGGAAATGATCGATGGTATCGATTATGCACTTCTGTGCCGCAGAAATCTGGAGGTCGTTTCTTTCCTCTCTCTTTCCTGTGATAGAGATCCACCGGTCGCTTTTCGGATCGATTCCTCCCGGCAGGATCTCGGCGAGTGCTTTGCCAAGAGGGTAGATATAATATTGTGATACCCACCGGTAGAATTTCAAATCTTCTTCATTGAAGAGAGGTTCGAAGTCCAATATTTCTATGATTTCTTTAACGTCTTCGCAGCCTGTCAGGTGAGATACTTCGATAATATAACCCGTGAGCCTTCTCTTGCCGAAAGGGATGAGAGCCCGTTTTCCAACGGCAATTTCTTGCTGTAGAGCCTCGGGAACGGAATATGAGAATGTTTTTTCCGACGGGATATTGACGGCAACCGTTACAAACATTGGGCTTGTTACCTGTTTGGACAAGGCGGGAAGATTGTATAATTGTTGTTATGTGGGGTTGTTCTATCTTGTTGTAATGCGAGATCGTGTTTAAAGACTATATGAATTCAGGATATCAATCAGGATGCTTATTCCCCTTTGAGCCGTTCTATCTTCTCCTGTTTGGTCTTGCAATCGATGCAGAGAGTTGTTACCGGTCTTGCCATCAGCCTCTTCTCAGAGATGGGACCGCCACAGACCTCACACATACCGAAGACGCCATCGTCGATACGCTTTATTGCCTCTTGAATCTTGACGAGCAACTTTCTTTCCCTATCTCTGATGCGAAGCTCAAAGTTTCTGTCCGATTCGAGAGTTGCCCTGTCATTTGGATCGGGAAAATTTTCCTTTCCTGTTGTCATGTCGGAAACTGTTTTCTCCGCTTCATCGAGGAGCTCATTCATTTTTTGAGTCAGCAGGTATCTAAAAAATTGAAGCTTCTCCGGTTTCTTGGTTTGTAATTTTTCTGGTTTCGTGGCCATCGCTTTCACCCTGTAGAACATTTGACATGAAGTCCTTATTTGAACAGTGGTTAATACATAAAGAATGCCTTCTTGTAAAGAAAAATAATCATCCTCAGGATAAATAATTTATTGTCAAAATTACAGTAACTTATATCTTTGTTCGTGGTTGACAATAGGCCTTTTTCACTTTTTCAATGATGTTCGTTGTTGACGATCCCTTGATTTCAGGAATGATAACTACCCTGCCGCCCCACTTTTTCATTGACTTGCGTCCCACCACGTCTTTCCCTTTCCAATCGCCTCCTTTCACAAGCACGTGGGGCTTCAGATACTCAATTAACTCAAGGGGGGTAGGTTCGTGGAAAATCGTAACATAATCTACCGATTCAAGGGAGGCGACAACATCTGCCCGCTCGTTTTCCGGCATCAGTGGCCGTTTTTCTCCTTTCAAGGATCTGACGGATTCATCACTGTTGAGGCCCAAGACAAGGATATCGCCTTGCTTCTTCGCGTCTCGAAGATATCTGGTATGCCCAACGTGAAGGATATCGAAACAGCCGTTTGTGAAGACAATTTTTTTTCCTTTGTCACGAAGTGCGTCAATTTTTTTCTTCAGTTTTTCCCGGGAGTAAATCTTATTCATTTGTCCTCTCCATTCCTTATTCTCAGCGCTTTGTCTTTTAAATGAAAAATTTCATCTGGCATTCGTGCAACAATGGCATTTAAGTGTTACCGGCACCTGTAGAAAGGCGCACAGGCAGGTTCCGGGAGGAAAACAACGGCCTGTTATTCAGAGATACTGGCCTGATTTTACAATAGCGACGAGGGTAATAACAAGAAAAGAATTATTCAGGGGCCTCATTGTACTAAACGGCCCTGGCCAGTGTGAGAACCGCCACTCGATCGGCCCTGTTTTTCATGAGCACCCGCGCACATTCTTTTACCGTACTCCCGGATGTATACACATCGTCCACGAGGATGATCTTCTGTCCCTTGACTTTACCAGAATCTGTGACAGAAAAAACGCCATGAACATTCGCTTCGCGCTCCTTCTTTCCCAGGCTGATCTGTGGCTCCGTATCCACATGCCTCCTGAGCGTCATGAAGTCCAACGATATATGGAATCGCTTAGATATTTCCCTTGCCAGCACGACGGATTGGTTGAATCCCCGTTTCCTTAACCTCTTCGGGTGAAGAGGGACTGGCATGATCATAGAGTAGTCTCTCATATTGAAGGCTGGATATGCAAATTCTGCCATTAATCTCCCCAGGATTTCACCGATAGATATTCTCCCGTTGTATTTGAAGCGGTGGATAGCTTCAAGGAGAGTGCTTTCGTAGCGCCCGACTGCGCGGGCAGCAGAATAGACCGATTTTGAAACCATGCAATCACCGCAGAGGTGACTGCCTCCTTCAGCCCCGGTGAAGGGAATGCCGCAGCAGGGACAGAGTGATGATCGTATGAAATGTATCTTTGAAAAACAGGTGCCGCAGAAGGGGAGATTCTCACGATGCCCAAGGATGGTGTTACATGTTAAACATCTGGGTGGGAATATGATATCTGAAAGACCTGCAAGGACACGTTTCAATATTAGATGCCTTTATCGAGGGCTGTCATTTCTGTTACATCATCTCCGACATCCATGCGTGGTGCATCTGGCCACAGCCTTTCAATATCGTAGAACTCTCTTATGGGTTCGTAGAAAACATGGATGATTACATCTTCGTAGTCCATAAGAACCCATTTCCCGATGTTTTCACCCTCTATGCCGAGAGGTACAATGCCATATTCTTTCAGATTCTCGTGTATTGATGCTGCTATGGACTGGACCTGTCGGTCAGATGTGCCGCTGCAGATGATAAAGTAGTCTGCAAAGGAAGACAGCTCTTTGAGGTTTAATATAGTTAAGTTCTTAGCTTTTCTTTTGAGAGAAGCATTAATGCACAGGAGTAACCGTTCTTTTCCATCTATGCTTTCTTTTACCAATAACACCCCCTAAAATAGATGTGACCTCATGGAACAACCTCAACACTTCTGCCTTATTTTACAATCGTCTGCTTGCTTTTAGCAACAAAAATTTGATGCCCTGCTTCCGAAGCGTTCTTGCCGAGAATGCGGTTGTTAAATAATATTCCCTATGATAAATGGAGCATCAAATAAAATCTTTCTTGACTGTGATGAAATTTAGTATGCATGGTATATTAAAATCGGTTCAGGTTCATGTGCCGTTCCATTTTCTCTACAAGCAGCTCCTTCCGATGGTCGTAAGAGAAGGAATAAATCCTGAAATCGGCTTCAATCATTTTGCCCTCGACCATTTCCGGAAAGATGACTTTGTGAAGGTTGCTGATCAGCTCTTGAAGGCGGAATTGACGATCAGCTTCCACGCACCGTTCATGGATTTGAGACCCGGAGCCATAGATCCGGAGATCCGTAAGGTTACCGCGGGGCGCCTGCAGCAGGTCTTTGATCTGGTGCCTTATTTTCGGCCCATCTCCGTAGTATGCCATGCCTCATTCGATAAGAGATACTATGTGTCAAACGAGCGTGCGTGGCTGGAGAACAGCATTGAAACGTGGAAGCAGTTCTTGGCGCAGGCCATTGATATGGGTACCATGATTGCCCTTGAAAATGTCTATGAACCGGACTGTCAATATTTGCGCCTGCTCATTAATGCATTTGCCTCACCTCATATATGTTTTTGCTTCGATACGGGCCATTTTAATGTATACTCTACTTCACCATTGGAAGAATGGATGAATGGCTTGGGGTCCCGCATCGGCCAGATCCATGTCCATGACAATAACGGGCTCTTGGATGAACATCTCCCAGTAGGGGAGGGGAACTTCCCTTTCCAGGCATTTTTTAAGATGATTCGCCAAAAGAAGCTCAAGCCTGTTATAACTCTTGAGTCTCATTCAGAAAAGCACCTCTGGCGCACGTTGGAGAATATCAAAGCACTGAACCTGTTTGTGAAATAGTTTAATTGATGATCACAAAGGATGGCATGGAGGCATCATTTGCTTAGATACATTGTCAAGAGATTGATATCCATGGTGCCCCTTCTGATTGGCATAACCATCGTCTGCTTCGTAGTCATGCATCTGGCTCCTGGCTCACCCACGGATATGGAGACACAGATGAACCCCAGGGCATCCGCCGATTACCGGGAGCGTCTGAATGCGATGTATGATCTTGATAAACCGCTTTACCAGCAATATTTATCCTGGATCGGAAAGATTGCTGTCCTGGATCTGGGCAAGTCGTTCTCTCCGGACCGCAGGCCCGTTGCGAGGAAGATCATCGAACGCCTGCCGATTACCATCCTCATCAATGTGCTTTCCATGGTCCTGATATTTGTTATCGCTATTCCCCTTGGAGTTCTTTCTGCCGTATACAAGGACTCCCTTTTTGATAAAATAACCGGTGTCTTTGTGTTCGTCGGATTTGCCATACCCACCTTCTGGCTGGCCCTGCTCTTAATGATCTTATTTGGCATTGACCTGGGCTGGTTGCCTATATCAGGTATCCGGTCGTTGAATTACGACTATCTTCCTCCCGGGATGGTCTTCCTGGATGTTGTGAAGCACCTTATCCTTCCCGTTATGCTCTCAGCGTTCGGCGGGCTGGCAGGCCTCTCGCGTTATATGAGATCCAATATGCTGGAGGTAATCAGGCAGGATTACATCATGACGGCCAGGGCAAAGGGTTTGAGCGAGCGTAAGGTCATCTATAAGCATGCCCTCAGGAACGCCCTCCTTCCCGTTATAACTATCTTAGGATTATCTGTGCCCGGTCTCATAGGAGGGAGCGTTATCTTCGAAAGTATTTTTGCCATACCGGGCATGGGGCAGCTCTTTTATATGTCTGTCATGGCCAGGGATTACCCTGTAGTGATGGGAATTCTTCTTATCGGGGCCGTATTGACTCTGCTGGGTAACCTGATTGCCGATGTCTCCTATGCCCTGGCGGATCCGCGGATCAGGGTTTCATAGGTGTGGAGTATGGGAACGGATTTCTGGAAGAGATTTAAAAAAAACAAAATAGCTCTTGCCGGGAGTTGTGTTGTCATCCTGCTTTTTGTAGTATCTATCCTGGCGCCTGTGATTGCTCCCTACGACCCCCATGAGATTAATCTTAAGCTGGTACTTTCACCGCCGTCGGGCAGCCACCTTTGCGGTACGGATCAGCTGGGCCGGGATGTTTTTTCGCGGATGGTCTGGGGCTCCAGGATATCATTGAAGGTGGGGTTCGTCGCAACTGGCATCGCCATTCTCATCGGGGCAGTCTTGGGTTCTGTAGCAGGATATTATGGAAGGTGGACAGATGCCGTCATTATGCGATTTGTCGACATAATGCTCTGTTTCCCAACTTTCTTTCTCATCCTCGCGGTGATTGCATTGCTTGAACCTTCTATCTGGAACATAATGATCATAATCGGCTTAACAGGCTGGATGGGAATAACGCGGCTCGTAAGGGCTGACTTTACGTCCCTGAAAGAGAGAGATTTTGTACTCGCTGCCAGGGCAATAGGCGCCAGCGATTTGAGGATTATTTTTGTCCATATTTTACCCAATGCAATGGCATCTGTTTTGGTTGCTGCGACGCTGGGTGTAGCCGGGGCTATCCTGACCGAGTCGGCCCTCAGCTTTTTGGGCATTGGCGTCCAGCCGCCGACACCAAGCTGGGGGAATATACTGACTGCCGGCAAAGACAATATCGATATCGCCTGGTGGCTCTCTCTCTATCCCGGATTGGCAATCCTTATCACTGTCTTAGGTTATAATCTCCTGGGTGAAGGCATAAGGGATTCTCTTGATCCAAGGCTCAAGTGAGATATTGCGCCTCGAATCGCATCTTCACGTTTTCGAGGTAGTGTGTCTTTTCCAAATATACAGCACTGAATATTACACCTACAAACAAATATCTGAAAAAATAAATATGTTGCTGATTAATGGTTGAAATGAGTGGGTAAGTCCCTTAGTTTTGTAGATATCGTTCCTTGGCGTGTGCGCTTAATGAGTAATGGCCCAGTTGTGCCCACGAATAGGCGGTGTCGTGACATAGATGATCGTCATCGGAGGAAATTTGAGAGTGGTCAGCCATGACGTATTCACTTTCCACCAGCGGGTGGGTAATTTTTGTACAAGTGTATACTAAAATTGTATACTATTTATCCAACTTATATCTACACAGGAAGATCGCCAATATACCGTAGAGTGATAATATAGCCAATATATCAATGTGTTACATTTGACATGATAGTAGTGGTACATACCTTGCAGTAAAATATATTGTATATCTACATTTGGTTTCATGAAGGTAATAGCCATGGTAAATATTCACAATACGAGTCGGTATCTTGTAATCGGGTTTATACTGGCGGTGTTGTCAGGAATCATGCTGTTGGGGTTTCCGAAGCCGGTGAGTGCGCAGAGGCAAGTTGTTGTTCCGTCCTATTCTCATGGGGGAGGATCACAACCGTCTTATTCTCATAGGGGAGGATCACAACCATCCTATTCTCATGGGGGAGGGAGGCAAGTAGTTGTTCCGTCCTATTCTCATGGGGGATCGAGGTATTACCCGTACTACTATTCTTCCAGAAGATGGAGGTATTACCCGCACTATTCTTACGGATGGTGGGGATATTACCCCTGGTGGCCATCATTCTCCGTCGTTGCCCCCTTGCCGCTGTACTACCAAACCATCTGGGTAGGCGGTCTTCCCTACTACTACGCGAATGGGATTTATTACGCTCCAACTGTGGGTGGTTATGCGATAGTTGATCCACCGCAGGAGGCAGTCAGCCAGGGACCTCCGCCAGTAGCATCAGCACCGTCAGAAGATAAGTTGTTCATCTATCCCCGTAAAGGCCAAAGTGAGAAGCAACAGGCGGA
>PDVH01000012.1_pt1 | contig 56715 bp, 56 predicted proteins | sample 1369781 | NCBI WGS metagenome assembly PDVH01 (sample SAMN07795378, study PRJNA414565) | Alkali sediment metagenome, whole genome shotgun sequencing project. | isolation source: glacial lake sediment | place: Bosnia and Herzegovina: Donje Bare Lake | collected 2016-06
CATCTAGCAATCCACAAAGGACTGCATTGTAAGTTACTGTTTGAGGTTTGTCCTTATAACACAATTGTTAAATGAAAACAATTTGTCTATCGACATCACGACTGCGGGAATAGCGGCAAGGCCTAAGATTTTTTGCCGTTTGCAGCAGGATATAAAAACTTATCAATGATTTGCAATCTTTTCCAGCACAGTTTGTTCAAAGAAAGCAGGGATTTTCTTTTTTAAGACACCTCATGGCAGCAGAGAAAGCCTACCTCATGCCGCCCACACGGCGACGAGTTTTAGACCGTGAGCCTTCTTCAACTTTTCACATATCATTTCCGCAACCAGCAAGATGGAGAGTAGACGATTCCTGCTGGAAAAAATCAAACTCGTTTATCATTGACAACGCCCCGTCGCTCTTCTATACTTCTTCCCACTGATAAGGAAATAGGGTAAAAGTCGGCAGAAACACTCATTTGTCAGAGTCTTCTATATATGGATCGCCAGAAAATTAATGGAGATGGAAATTTCAGGATAGATCGCCGCGGATATGATACCGATGATCCCGTGGCACGCGAGGAGAGGGTTGATGTATCGCCTGCCGGTACGGAGGGAATCTTTATCGATACAGAACATCCTATATGTGATGGTGAAAAGAGATAAAGCGATTTAAGCCTTAGGTATCTACAATACCCCGGAAATCAACAGGCTCTGGGGTATTTTTTTAAACTGCAATCAAAATAAGAAGGGGAAGTCAAATTTGAAAGTGGTATTTTTAGGAACAAATGGATGGTACGATACGCAAACCGGAAATACCATCTGCATTCTTATAAGAACAACAGATTATGAAATTATACTCGATGCCGGAAACGGCCTTTACAAACTGGAACGATATATACATGAGGGAAGTGGGAAGCCCGCCTACCTTTTCCTCAGCCATTTTCATCTTGATCACATTATAGGTTTGCATACACTGAGTAAATTCAACTTCCAACATGGTCTTAATATCTGCGGCCCCGCTGGAACAAGAGACACTCTTAAAATATTTATCAATGAACCATTCACGGCGTCCGTATCGCAACTTCCGTTTTCAGTCAATACTTATGAATTGCCAGAAGAGTGCGGCAAACTTCCATTCACAGTTGAAGCCGAAGAGCTCAATCACCAGTCACTGACTTTAGGATACAGGTATGAAATAGAAGGAAAGGTCATCAGCTACTGCCCGGATACCGGTTTCTGCGAGAATGCCATCCATCTGGCGAGATCATCAGATCTCCTGATAGCTGAATGTGCATATAAAAGCGGCCAGTCGTCCGAAAGCTGGCCTCATCTGAACCCGGAGACTGCTGCAGGGATTGCCAAGGACGCCGGCGCAAGAAGATTGGCTCTCGTTCATTTCGACGCAGAAATATATAAGACCCTGGCAGAAAGGAAGGAATCAGAAGGTGTGGCCAGAAAAATATTCAAGAATACCTTTATGACAACCGATGATATGGAGATAGATTTATAGTCAGTTCTTCGCATTAAGAGCGGGGAAGTGCTTTCATGGCGAAAAAATCTTGGTACCCTCTGCGAAGTCGTGCCTCTCCTTTGCCGGAATTGCCTTTGCCAATCTTACTCCGTGAAACTGCCATGGGCGCGCCGCGGCAACACAACATAAAAATACGTATATCATTAATCGTCAAAACAGCCCTTTAACTGTAATCACCGAATTGATTTTTTGCCTAGTAAAAAGGGATCAATACGATAATAGTATTCAAGCCATTCTCACGCCTTATGTCAAAGCCGGCGCCCCATTTCCTTAACAGCGAAAAGGCGCATAGCAGTTCCCTTTCTCCCGTTCCTCCCAGAGAAGGAGCATGCCCCTGCACTTCATCAAGCAATAGTCTTTTCAGATCGTCAGAAAGGGGAACCCCTCGATTCTGGATCTTCACGCATATCTTTCCATTTTCAAGTTGTGTTGAAATATATAGTTCCTTTGGGGCACTGTCCTTCATGGCAACCGTTGCATATCTGATCAATGCAGAAAAGGCTAGTGAATAGTCAGCGGTGGATCCTCTGACCTCCGGTAGTTCTTTATCGAGTTGCAAAGTCTTCTTGACGCTATGCTTGAAATCCAGATAAAAATCGAAAAACCTCATCTCCAGTTCGATAAGCTCGGATAGATTCACTTTCTGCACAGTCCGATCACCAATCGCACAAAACTTCCCCATCACGGTTTGAAGAATGACAGAGAGTCTATCAGCCTCACGCGCTATGGAGTCAACGTCACGGACAAGCTTTTCATTGTCCTCCTGATAAGATGTATCCTTTTCTACATCTGCTCTCTTCATGATATCCGTTAATTTTCTTTGCAGCAACCTGGAGCGCCCCATGATACCATTTAGGGGATTGGCAAAATTGTGAATGATGCCAGGCACAAGTTCTTCAATAAATGTATCCTGAAACGCTCTCTCCAGAACGCTGTAAATTTCTTGGTAATACATATCTTGATTATTTTCCTGATCAGTGAGCGTCGCTTTTCTTGTTCCCTGATCTTTACCGTCTTCGTTAATCATTATCTCACTTCCTATTATCGATGATCATGTTCTGCAACAGCTCCCATGCGCCTTCTCCACCTTCGCCTCTTTGAGAATCATCGTAGCCTTCTTTCATCACGCGGCCAGTAGAGTAAATCGTAACAATATTGACTCCCCTCTTCCTGACTACTCTCACCCTAATCAGGTCAGACAGATTCTCCTTCTCTGCATTCCTTGCCCGCCATATTCGACAGCCATAATCTCATAGCCTTGGCCTTTCGGCAGTTCTCAAAGATTATTGCTGCTCAGTTCATTGTCCGCAGCAATTAATATCTTTGCATTTTTCATAAAACATTCTTAAAGGACAACTTCGGTTATGTAGAAATAAAAAATAGCTAAGTTTGAAGAGGCTCCGATGTTAACAAAAATTGGCCAATAGTCAAATAGAATATTAAAATCATCATTTATAATTGAGGTTTTTGTGCTGTAAAATATAACAAGCTAATTAATAATGAGTATATGGCTTCATCCGGCTAACATAGTTTCCTCTATTCGTTAAACCCCTCCCTAAATATAGATCCTAATTTTCTCTTGCAATGGAGACCTTCATATGTTAGAAACCTAATAAAAATAATCGTGTACTTCAATTAGGGATAGGGTAAACGGAGAGGCGGTGATCGATGACGATTTCATCTTATCGGACTGATAAGATTCTGAAGTCATATCGTAAACAGAACAAGGCCAAGGTCGGAACGTCGCAGCAACCCGATGCGACAGAGGGTGTAGAGAATGCCGACATAGCCACCCTGGACTCTGCCGACAAAACAGCTGTTTACGATAAGATTTCACATAGCCTGGTCGATGTTCTTCTGAAATCCAAGAAAAATAAAGACTGAGCCGGCTCTTGTGTCGTTAGACAAAATCGATCATGCCTTTTAAATATGAATGATGTAATTCCAGAAAAAAAATCTATACTGGTCGTCGACGACGACATCGGCACTAGATCACTCGTTGTTGACGCCGTATGTCAGGCCGGTAATTACGCAGTAATAGAGGCGTCCGACGGTGTCGAAGGCCTGGAAAAGCTGAGGCAAAACCATTTTGATATGGTCATATGCGATGTCATGATGCCCGGCATGAACGGCATGGATCTCTTAGACAAGATCAGGGAAATCAAGCCGGCAACACGCGTGATCATTATTACAGCCTACCCCTCTATCGGACTGACAGTGTCCGCAATGAAGACCGGCGCAGTAGATTTTCTGGCAAAGCCGTTCAATATTGATGACCTGCTCTATAAGGTCGATGTCCATTTAAGGGCAAAAACCATTTTATCTGAATACGATAAACAAACAACGTCCCCTTCTTTGACTACCAAGATAAGTGACCTGTCTACACGCAGTTACATATATGACAAGATTGAACTCGCAAAAAACAACGACGAAATATTTCAGGAAATGGTTGATCTCGCCCTGAAGATCGTCGGCGGTGAGGCCTGTTCTATACTCTTGTACGACAAAGATTATGATGATTTCGATCCTGTTGTCGTCAAAGGAGTGTTACAGACTTTTTTCAAAAGCGTCATTATACCATCACTCTACTCCATGCTCAAAGATACCGTCCGCGGGAAAGAGCCTCTGCTGCGCAACATCATCAAAGATACGGTATATTCATCTGTTATCTGTTCGCCTCTGAAAATGAGAGACCAGGTCTTTGGCGTTATAGCTCTTTCAGGAAAAAGTAACGAACATGTCTATACGGAAAGAGATCTCTACTATATCCAGAGTATTGCCAACAGGGCCTCTCTCAATATTGAGAATAGACTTCTGTATGAAAGTCTGTATACGAATCTTTTAAGCACCTTTCAGTCTCTCGTCACTTCCATTCAGGCCCGTGATTACTACACAGAAGAGCACTCCATGAGGGTGAAGGATATTGTAATTAGAACCGCAGAATCCATGAGTTGTTCCCCAAGTGAAATAGAATCGCTAAAGATAGCGTCAAGTCTGCATGACATAGGAAAAATCTCCATACCTGACGATATCCTGCTGAAACCAGGTCGACTTACTACCTACGAATTTGATGTCATAAAGAAACACTCAGTGATTGGAGAAAATATCCTAAAGCCCCTTCCCATCTTGGATACAGAAAGATCAATAATACGCCATCACCACGAACGTTGGGATGGTACTGGTTATCCCGATGGCCTCCAGGGTGCCAATATTCCCTTTTTTGCCAGGATGCTGGCAGTTGCGGATGCTTTTGATGCCATGACTAACAACCGACCATACCGAAAGGCAATGGAGATAGACGCAGCTGTTGCCGAGTTGAAAAGAAATGCTAATCGCCAATTTGACGAAGAAATAGTGGACTACTTTATAAGTACCCTTCATCGGGGACCAACAATTGCGCCCCGTGGGATTCTATCTGGTAACGGGCAGTTTGTGTAGCTCGTCTGTCAACGGCAGCTCATCCTCGCAACCTTAATATACCACCCTACCCGGAAGAGTTAGGCGTCAGGTAGTATCACTCGCAAAACTCGCGACGGTATAAATATAAACATTTAGATAATTGACTGATGTCTTAGAATCTTGTTTTTTTGGCGACTAAGATGGATTAATTTTTCCGTAAGCAGAGGAAAGAAGATGCTCCAAGGAAGAAGCTTCATTCCTAGCAGACGGATTTAGAATAATTTCTTCGCGAAACCTCTCTTAAATGCGCTTAGACAAGAGACAAAAAAAGTTTACCATCATCATCATTCATGACGAGAGGAGGCTGTTTTCTTTTAAGCTGCCGGGGAACATCTTAACAATCTGCCTCGTAATAGTCATTGGGCTATGTGTTATATCCTTCACCGCAGTTCTTCTCCACAACCGAATTGGAAGTTTTAAGGAAGACATCACAGCCAATATCAATACCCATGCTAAACCCTCTGATGCGGGAAAGAACGAGGCATCAGCCGATGCGACAGTGGTAAACACTGCTACGCAATCTTACAACCTGTCTATAGAAAATTTTGAAGCAAACTTTGACCTTTCAAGAAAATTACTCCGCTATTCGTTTCTCCTGAAAAACAAGACCTCAAAAAATACTCCTGAGTCGGGGTATATCTTCCTCATCCTGAAATCAGAGGGCTCGGGAGAAGAACGTTGGGCCGCCGATCCACAAACTATTCTGTCCAATGGAGTCCCGCAAAATTTCAAGGATGGCGACCCCTTTTCCATCATTAGACACAAAGTCATAGCGAAGGACATCTCCATACAGCATGTTTATGATTCCGCCTCAATATTTGTATTTTCAGACGACGGTAAACTTGTATTAAAAGAGAATTTCAATTTGAAAAGTTGATGGTAGAAGAAAAACGAGGAAACACCTGAAGGTGAAGGCAAGAGACAACAATATTTCTATAGTGAACAGGGATTGCAAAATCGAAGGGATTCTGCATTTCAGAGGGCACCTTATCGTCGAAGGAATCATAGAAGGGACTCTCCTTGCCGAAACTGTTTTCACAGAAAAAGATAGCAATGTAAAAGCGCAAATAAGAGCAACTTCCCTGACTATAGCGGGATATTTCGAAGGTGCCATTGAAGTCACAGGCACTGTTACACTTTTGAAATCGGCAGACGTGAGAGGCCATATCAGATGCCGCAACTTAGTCATTGACGAAGGCGGAATCATAAACGGGAGCGTCAAATTCATATCCGCAGAAAATCCCCAGATCGGCCGCAACTGATTGAATCATAAGGTTTTCTGACAGCCTCAGTCTTGATAACCTCAGCAAGATTAGTGACGCTCAGAAAACATATGACAGCTTCTTAAGAGCAGCAAAGCGGGGTGCACAGGTCTTTTGAAAACCAATTGTGCATGAAGACAATCTAAGGGGCTGTATCTTTTTCTACTCATAAGCCTTCTCAACTGCGATACGAGTCATCTTGAGAGGCTCATCATGTATCCGTTATTATGTGACCATCTTAAAAAGTTATGGAAAATTGAATAAAAATAGTGTTATCGTTATTTCGATAATTATCTTATACGGACCGTATCAATGTCAGCAGTGGAGGATTGAATGAAAAGCATTTTGCATAAGAAAGCGTTCTTGTCTCTGTGCTTGCTTGCCTGCTTGCTCCTGCTTGGCCTTCAGGGAGATTCACAAGTATCCGCAGCACTGGAACGGAGCATATACAAGAATCTCAAGACTTTCAATGAAGTACTCGACATGGTGCAGAAGAACTATGTCGAAGAAGTAGATTCAAGAAAACTTTTGGAGGGGGCTATAAATGGAATGATGAAGTCCCTGGATCCCCACAGTACGTACATGACCGCCGAGATGTACAAAGATCTCGAGGCAGAAACACGCGGTAGCTTCGGGGGTATCGGTATTGAAATCACCTTAAAGAAAGATGTCCTAACAGTTGTTTCGCCTGTTGAGGATACTCCGGCCTACAATGCAGGCATTAAAGCGGGTGACCATATTATACAGATTGACGGAAAATCAACGAAGGACATTACTATAATGGAGGCAGTAAAGAAACTGCGTGGGCCAAAAGATACCAAAGTAACTGTCACCATTATGCGGGAGGATATGACCAAGCCGAAAGATTTTGTGATTACCCGTAGCATCATCAAGATAAAGAGCGTCAAATCAAAGATCTACGATGGGCATATCGGTTATATCCGGGTATCTTCATTTCAAGAAAGAACAGCGGATGATCTAAAAAAAGAACTAAGGGATATTAAAGCAAAAAATGGTGTTCTTGAAGGCATCATCTTGGACCTCAGAAATAACCCTGGTGGCTTATTAAATCAGGCGGTGTCAGTCGCCGATGTTTTCCTCAAATCTGGAGTCATTGTCACAACTAAGGGAAGAACCAGAAACATGGAAACGAAATCGGTCGCGAAAGACGACGGTGATGAGCCAGCGTGTCCAATCATCGCCATGGTTAATGAGGGTACGGCCAGCGCTGCTGAGATTGTGTCAGGAGCACTACAAGACAACGGGAGGGCATTGGTACTCGGCACCAAGACCTTTGGAAAAGGATCAGTACAGACTGTTATCCCCCTCGAAGAAGGATCAGCCCTAAAACTAACCACGGCGCAATACTATACGCCAAGCGGGAGATCTATCCAGGCTGAGGGAATAAAACCAGATATCATCATAAAATATATCAGACCCCCTGAAGAAAGAGAAATGACGGATGATTTCATCAGGGAAAGAGACCTCAAGGGTCACATAAAGTCGAAAAAAGAAAATGATACGAACAAAAATGAAGGTGCAAAGAAAGAGCAGGACATTTTAATGCAGGATAATCAGCTAAAGAGCGCCTTGGATATTATAAAAAGCTGGGATATAATGAAAAAGAATCTGAAGAGCTGACGTGGAGTTCAACCCGGCGGAAGTTAATAGATTATGAGGCGAAAAGGGAGGTCGACGTTACTTGTCATAATTTTAGCAGTCATAATTTCTGCTATGGCGCTATACCTGTACCGTGCCGGGAACCAGGAGGTGAAGGAAGGGAAACATGCAACAAAGGGTGAGCAGGAGGGCACTCTAAGGGAAAAGCCATCGCGAAATATACCGGAGAAATATGGGACGGATAGCGCAATCCCTAAAGATAAAACTAGCCAGTCGAGAAAGAGGATCGCCATTCTCATAGATGACATTGGTTATGATCTTTCACCTCTCTACGAACTTCTCAAGATTGATGCCTCCCTAACTTTTGCCATTCTTCCTCACTATACACATTCGGTCGATGCAGCAAATATTGTGCACAGTGCGAAAAGAGAAATTCTTCTCCACCTCCCTATGGAGCCCCATACTTTTCCGAACGAGAACCCGGGCATGGGGGCCCTTTTTCTGAGCATGAGTGATCGGCAAATCAAGGAGATGGTTGACAAAGATCTCGATGCAATTCCCCATCTGTCAGGCGTAAACAATCATATGGGATCGAAATTTATGGAGGATGAAACAAAACTTGATATTGTATTTAGACAACTTAAGAAAAGGAATCTTTTTTTTGTCGATAGCCTGACGACCCCGCTGTCCAGGGGTCCGAAAATTGCTCGGAAGTTAGGACTTCCATTTACCACGAGAAAAGTATTTATTGATAATGACAATAATGACTACATGACGATTTTTCGGAACTTGACGGCCAGGGTCGACAGGGAATTTGACAATAAATCAGAAGCGGTTGTAATGATAGGGCATCCCCACCTGAAAACTATTCAGGCTCTGAAGGAGGCAATACCAGTTCTAAAAGCTCGCGGTATTGATATCGTTCCCGTATCCGCACTTGTTCAGTAATCCTCAAAAACGACCGGCAGCTGTTCCTTCACTCTTGCCCGAGTTTTCTAGGGACAATTGAGGCGGTATGAATTTATTAAAATGCGAATTTATTTGAACAACAAATATTTTTTAATCTTAATCTTATGCTTTTTTGCCGGGTGTGCATCTTCACCGTTGAAAGGCAAGGTTTCGGACCTCTCAGAGGGGACGGAGCGACCGTCATTCGATTCGACATATCATTACTCCCTCGGCGTGTTGCATATTCTTGATGATAATTTGGACGGCGCCATAAAGGAATGTGAAAAGGCTCTGACTTTCGACCCCAAGTCCTCCTACCTCAAGACAGAACTTATATCCCTATATATTGAAAGAGGCGAGATACAAAAGGCTATCAGTCTCAGCAAAAAATATCTCACAGAATATCCGAATAATGTAAATGCCCATCTTCTCTTGGGTGGACTATACCTGAACATAAAGGATTATGAGGACGCTATAGGGGAATATGAAAAGGTAATTGAGATGGATCCTAATAATACATTTTCCCGCTTATACCTGGGAACCATCTATGCGGAAACCAAGAACTACAAAAAGGCCTTGAAAACTTTTCAAGATCTTATCAGAATCAGTCCAGACCATCTCACTGGTAACTATTATCTGGCAAAGATATTGATGGATATGAAACGCTATGAAGAAGCGGAGCAAAGTTTTAAGAAGACTCTTTCCATAAAACCCACTTTCGAACCGGCGTTGATCGATTTGGGACTTCTCTATGAAAAGGAAAAGAAAACCGATCAGGCAATAGAATTGTATAGAAGCTTTGCTGATCTCCATCCGCCCGGCACAAACGTAAGAATAAAGCTGGGCGAAATTTTACTCAGAGAGCAAAAACTAGACGATGCAGAGAGGGAATTCAAGCGAATTCTGGACTTTGATATTGGCAATAGGGAAGCGCGACTGGATCTCGGTCTCCTTTACCTCGAAAAGGGAAGGCTTGATGATGCCATTGGCGAGTTTACTATTTTACTGGAAGGAAATCCCAATGACCAGAGAGCCAGATATTTGCTCGCCTCAACATACGAAGAGAAAAAGTTGCATGGCAAGGCAATTGAAGAATTTAGGATGATTCCCCTGGATTCAGAACTTTATGGAAACGCGCAGATCAATATTGGAATCATCCTGAAGAGGGAGGGCAAAATTGCCCAAGCCATAGAAGTAATGGAAAGAGCTATTCGTAACAATCGAGATAAGCCGGGTCTTTACGTTTATCTCTCTTCCCTCTATGAGGAGGACAAGAAATTATCATCTGCCGAGGGAATATTAAGGGAAGGTCTTTCTGCATTGCCACATAGCATAGACCTTCATTATAGTCTCGGTGTCCTATATGAAAAGACAAACCGTTTTAACGAGAGCATAAATGAAATGGAGTCAGTCTTAAAAATTGACCCGGAGAATGCAGAAGCACTGAACTTTATAGGTTATACGTTTGCAGACAGGGGCATCCGTCTTGATGAAGCTGAGAAGATGATCAAGAAGGCCCTCACCTTAAAGCCCGGGAATGTCTACATGATTGACAGCCTCGGCTGGGTATATTTCAGACAAAACAGGATGGAGCTGGCCATAAAATATCTTAAAGAGGCATCGGATGGCCTTCCCAATGATGCAACTATCGCTGAACACCTGGGTGACGCCTATGCAAAGGCAGGCAGGACAAGTGAGGCAATAGAAATATACGGACAGGCGTTGAAACTAAACCCCGCCAATGGTGACCTGAAAAAAAAGCTGGATGAACTCACCAAAGGGAAAATCCCCTGATGTGGAAAAGATTGCCGTCGATTTTTTTCATTCTGTCATTCCTCCTCATTTTTCTGGCATGTACCATCAAGAAAACACAGACAATCCATGAAGGCTCAGAACGAGGTTTCTCCTCTCCCCTTGCTGTTCTGGAAAAGATAGACTCAAGCAATCACTTCCATGCTGGTATTAAAGCCATTGCGCGTATTGAAGTTAATACTCCCGAAGGCCGGTATCCCCTAAAAGCCGCTCTAGTGCTTAAGAGACCGTCCTCTTTGAGATTAGAATCGATACCTCTCATAGGTCCGGCAGATCTCTTCTTGACCGTCCACGAAAATGTCTTGAAAGTTTTTGTGCCAGAGAAGAGAAAATTCTTTATAGGGAAGGCATCAGCAAGAAATCTGGCGCATTTTCTTCCTGGTGCTGCGGCAGGGATAGAGATAGAAGGCATGACGTCTATCCTGATAGGTACTTATCCTGAAATAAAAGGAAAAACCATTACCTTAGACGGTTCTCACGAAGGTACCCTCTACAGAGTTGATATCCTTTCTGAAAACAGAAAAATTCAATCTCTCTGGATAGATCCGGAGTATCACCTCGTCAGAGTCGATCTATTTGCAGGCGACAGCTCCCGATTGTACAGCGCCAGATTCATAGGGCGGGACTGCATAGAAAACATGACCCTGCCCCAGAACGTTACAATTGCATATGGTGACAATGAAAAGCCCGATATCATCATCCGTTATATTGATATCGAGCCGGCGAAGGAAATTGATGCGACGATCTTTGATCTCAAACCCCCTGCCGGAGTCATACCTGTTTCCCTGGATCGATGAAACAAATATGACCGGAAGGGGTCATGCCTTTCCTGTTTCTCACTTAATTTCTATCAGTTTTGACCTTGCTATCCTTGCCTGGTTGGTGTTCGGATATTCTTTTATTATCTGCTGAAGAATCAGTCTCGCACTCGATTTGTCGCCCAGATTCAAGAAAGAAAGCCCCTGTTTCAACAAAGCATACGGAACCTTATTGCCCTTGGGATAGTTTTTGACCACTTTCTCATATTCGAGTATGGCCTTTTCATATTTTTGCTCGAAATAAAAACTTTCCCCTATCCAGAATTGGGCATTATCAGAATATTCTGAGTCAGGGTACTGTTTCAGGAAATTCTGAAACTCGCCCCTGGCCTTTTCATACTTTCCTTCCTTAAAAGTTTCATAGGCCAATGCATATGCCGATTCCTTGTCCGTTTTCCCTTTTATGGCATTTTTTATAGCGACCTTTCCCGCTTTATCGCCCTCCGAATGGTTTTCTTTCTTTCCAATTTCAAGAAAGTTTTCTATATAATTTATTTTCAGAGATACATTATCAAGTCTTTCCCTTATTGCCGCTATATCCTTTTTTAGTCCTTCTGTTATACCCCTCAAGCTTTGTAAGCCATCTCTCACCTCAGTAATGTCTGCGCGTATTTCTGCCTGGCTCTTCTGTAAAGACGCTTGCGCCTCTTTAATCTTGGCAATATCTTTTCGAATGCCTGCATCTTCCTCTTTCAAAGCCAAGACTTGCCTGTCAAAATCCCCGTGAACGCGCTGCAGATCTTTGGTTGTTGCACAACCTACGGTGCAGATCAGAGATACTATTAAGAGCAAGAATGCAAATCTCTTCAATCAGTAGCCCTCCCCATTATACCCCTCTACTCGGATGTGACGACAAAGTGATCTCTCCGGTTTTTTGCCCAAGCTTCTTCAGTATTTCCAGGATCCAAGGGCCTTTCTTTGCCATAACTGATTGTTTTTATCCTCTTGCCATCAACCCCAAGTTCAACGAGGTATTTCATGGCCTCCTTGGCACGTCTTTCTCCCAGGGCGAGGTTATATTCGGTCGTCCCTCTTTCATCACAGTTACCTTCTATGAGAACACTTTTATCCTTATTTTTGGTCAGCCATTCTGCAAGCTGTTTGAGAATGTCCCTACTTTCGGGTTTGAGGCTGAATTTATCATAATCAAAAAGTACATCCTTAAATATCATTTCTTCTCTTACCGCGGCAGCCTCTTCCTGGGGGGCTACCTTCGCTTCCGCCTCTTCCTTCGCCTTCTGTTCGGCAGCCAAGCGGGCTTCTTGATCAGCCCGCGCCTTTGCATCCGCTTCCGCCTTGGCCTTAGCCTTCGCCGATGCCCTATCCGCAGCAGCCTTAGCTGAAACTGCCTGCTCTTTTACGGCGGATTTCTTTGCGCATCCTGTCATAACCATGAATGAAAGGCACACGATCAACCCGATGATCCCTAGTATTGCAAGACTCCTTTTCATTGCGTTGTCTCCTGTCTTAGTTGGTTTACGGAAATTGGTTATTTGCTGATTTCGAATCTTCTTAACCACAATCCAACCTAAAGGTCAATCACAAAAATTCCAAATCTTGCTTTCTCTAACCTTAACGATTTGTTAATTATCCTTCCTACGCATCACTTCAGAAGCTTTTCCAAATGATCGCGGCGGATTGCCGGATATAGCGATCATACCCATCTGGCAATAGGCCTCAAGCGGTGCCAAAGAAGACTCACGATTTTTTAATATATTCTCCAATAAACTTATTGACGGAATATCATTTTATTCTTGGCGACCAAGATGGGCTCATGCAGCCGCCCACACTTTCGTATAGCACTCTCACATTTAACCCGTTAGCATTCATCACGCAAATTCTGTGTTTGCCGCTGCCCCTTGTACTGAAGACTAAGTACCTGCCATCCGGAGACCAGGACGGGGATTCATGATCAACGTTGTCGAAGGTTAGCTGCAAGGGGTTGCTGCCATCTTCATTTACGGAGAATATCTGGAAACGTCCCCCCACCAGCCCTTCATACGCTATTCTGTTACCCCTCGGCGACCAGGATGGGGATGTATTATAACTTCCGTCATAAGTAATTCTTTTCACGTCACTTCCATCCGTGTCCATTGTGAATATTTGCGGTGATCCGGAACGGTTTGAAACAAAAGCAATTCTTTTATTATCAGACGACCAGGCGGGCGATACATCAATCGCAAAATTATGTGTGAGACGTTCAAGATTTCTGCTACCGAGATCCATCTTATATATTTCTTCATTGCCGTCTTTACTTAGGGTCAGTAAAAGCATTCTGCCATCCCTCGACCAGGAGCCAGCCAGATTGATACCGTCAAAATTTGCAATTTTGTCAACCTTTGCACCGTTTGTCGACTTTATATAGAGATCAGGATTCCTATTTCTATAAGATGTGAAGGAAATAAATTTACCGTCCGCAGACCAGCGTGGCGATAGAGTCAATGACTGGAAGTTAGTAACTCGGAGAAATTCAGTTCCATCGAAATTGATCGTGTAGATATCTGAATTTTGTCCCTTCTTTAGTACAAAAGCGATCTTTGTCCCAAATACGCCTTCATCCCCTGTCAGGGCAGAAAGAATTTCGCCGGAAAACTTGCGCACCATTTCGGTCTTATCTTCTATTTTTCCGGAGTACTGTTTTGCGGTAATGACTTCTCCCTTTATTACATCGAAAAGATGAAATTCGGCGGTCATATCCTTCCCATTAGATTGGAAAGCACCCTTCACCAAGTATTCAGCCCCGATGACAGACCAGTCGGGAAACCTGATACTTTCCACCGTTAAGCCTGCCTGTTTTTGATCTTCTAGAAAAGCCTTCTTGCTGATGATGTTAAAGAATCCCGTCATCTCCAAATACTTAGCCAAAGTATCTGAAAACCAGCTCGAAAGCTCTGTCTGATAGCTCTGTTGACCAATTTTCCTGAAATCAACAATGGCGATGGGAAATTTTTGGAAGGCGGGAGAATCGATGTCAATGTATACCTTGCCCAATGCACTATGAGGCAAACATAATACGCATAGCACAGTCGCCACGAGGGCAACTAATTTTAGAAAACATCTGCATCTAATATTGCGGCAATTCATGACTGAAACCATAGACCCTTCATTGTAAGGATTCCCAACCCTATCTGAATTCTATTGAATGGAACCTGATGCCCACGTCGATATTGTTATCTCTTATCGAGTCAGGCAGAGGAGGAAGAGGGCTTGCCTTTTTGATGGCCTTCATAGCGGACTCATCGAAATATCGATTGCCTGAGCGTTTCTCAAAACTCAAATCTACAACTGTACCGTTCCTTAGTATCCTCGCCTGTATAATAGCCTCAATGTTCTCCCTCGGTAATATTCCCTGAGGCAAAGTCCATTTTCCCCTTATCCTGGACCATATTAGGCTGTAATAAGCGTTCATCTTTGAGTTGGATTCGGCAATATCCTTCTGGCCCGCTGGGTGTGGCGGGGTAATTCCCGTATTTACTTTTCTCCTAATATCCTCTATTGCTCTATCAACACTGCTAACCTGCTTTCTTTGAGTATCCAACCTCTTGATGGGGACAGCCGGAACGGTATCGGGATGCTTTTTCAAGGCAGAAGAATGCTCACCCGGAATCGCTTGATTGATTTCTCTCGAAATTGCCGATTGCGCCTTCCTTTCCTGGAGAACTTCAGATAAACTTACGAGATTAACGGAATAGACGGGACCGAAAGTCCATCTTGGAGAGGGAAGAGATGGTGCAAAGAAAATGACAGACAGCACTACAGTATGAATCAATACAGATATAGAAATCATACTGTTGAAGCTGATATCATTGTCATCTCGCTCCTTTTGCATCCTCTATCATCCTGCGGAACGTCACTTTGATTCCTCGGGTGTCTCTGTTATCATCCCCAGCCTATCGACACCAGCTTTTCTGACCTCGGACATCACTTCCACGACAAACCCATAAGGAACGTTCTTGTCAGCCCGCATAAAAACTTCTCTATCGATCCTGTTGGCAAAGATGTTTTCCAGCTTTGTACTGAGACCAGTAACAGGGACCTTATTCTTATTTATAAATATCTCTTTTGAACTGTTAATCGTCAGCACAAGTTTTTCCTCTGTCACATCGATACTCTTCGACTTGACCCGCGGCAGGTTGACGTCTATGCCCATCTGAAGCATGGGAGCTGTCACCATGAAAATTATTAGCAAGACCAGAACGACGTCAACGAGAGGCGTGACGTTTATTTCCGCCAAGAGCTTGCTGCCGCTATTTCTTTTTCTTCCGGACTTCATAAGGAACTCTATTTTCTCACATAATTTCTTTCAATGATATTTAGTATTTCAGAAGCGAAGTTGTCCATTTCCATGGACATGTCCTTTACAACATTCAGAAAATAGTTGTAGAAAATGACAGCAGGTATAGCAGCAGCAAGGCCGGCGGCAGTAGCAATAAGCGCCTCTGAAATGCCTGGTGCCACGACAGCAAGGGTTGCCGAGCCTCTTGTGCCTATACCCCTGAATGTATCCATAATACCCCAGACTGTTCCGAATAACCCTATAAATGGCGATGCACTTCCTGTTGTTGCCAGGAAGCTGAGAGTGCTTTCAAGTCTTGTTGCTTCAGAACTGCATGCTCTGTTCAAGGCCCTTTCAACGTTATCTATACCCTTCATCTCCAGTTGAAGTAGAGTCGATTCATCGGATTCTTTAGGAGATGACGACCCCCTTATGACCTTGGTTATCTTCACAAGTTCCGTATAGCCTGCCTGAAATACCTCAGCCATGGTTGAAAATTTGTATTTTTTCGCTTCGGGAAAAATATCGGAGAGCTTATTACTGCTCATATAGGCATCCAGGAACATACTATTTTCCTTTTTTACCTTTTTGATGCTCCTGTATTTCATCAAGATGATTGCCCACGACACTACAGAAAAGAAAAGGAGCAACAGCAGGACAATTTGAACCATCAGTCCTGCATCAAGAATCATCTTGAGAATACTGCCATGAAAATGTCCTCCAAGACCAACAGCGGCAACAGAAGAAATCTCTTTCACTTTTTCACTCCTGAATCACTTATTTGCGGTATTAACCGAGCTTGCGAATTCCTACGGGTCATACGTGTAATGGAAAAAAATGGCCTTGTCAATAGATTTAGGATAACGAACATTCAAAATCAGAATAAACTTCTTATAAATGCAAAACCCGAAAAGCTGACAGGTAGGAATCATCAAAAAAATCCCGGCGCAAAAGAGACTACGTCATCGATGGCAGATGAATCACAAAAAATCATGGCCAATCTATCCACGCCAAGGGCAATTCCTGCTGCCTGTGGCATGGAAGTCATGTCCTGCAGAAAACGCTCCGATATAGGGTAAATAGATTTACCTTTAGAATAACGATATTTGTTCACATTTTCAAATCGTCTATGATGTTCTTGCGGATCTGTAAGCTCAGTACACGCGTTAGCTATTTCTTTCCCTCCCACATACAACTCAAAACGTTCGGCCAACCCTAAATCATCCTTCTTTTCCTTTGCTAGGGCTGATCCTGAAACCGGATAATCATAGATGAAGGTGGGCTGCGCGAGCCCCAAGTGAGGTTCGATAAAGGATACCATGATCTCATCGAAGCAATTTTCCGTCACAGCCTTATCCATCGACATCGGTGCATAGCACGCAAAAGCCTCTTTCACAGATATACTCTCCCATGGTCTTCGCAACCCTATTGCCTTGCCCTGGTAATTAATTACATCCCCAGAACCGAGATCGCCGGCCACAGATACAATCAGCTCCTCACATTCTTTCATGAGCTGGCGATAGTCCACGCCTTGGCAATACCATTCCAGCATGGTAAACTCAGGGAGATGGGATGAGCCTAGTTCGCCATAACGGAAACACTTGCAGATTTGAAATATCCTTGGATAACCTGCAGCAAGAAGACGCTTCATATGAAGCTCGGGAGATGTGTGTAAGAACGTACCGCCACAGGAGATGGCATCAATATGGGCTTCAGGAATAACGGCCGGAATCAAATGGGGGGTCTCCACCTCCAAATAATCCCTCCTTGTAAAAAAATCGCGGATCGCGCGGATCATCCTTGCACGCTTCCATAAAGTTTCCCGCTTCTTTGCCAGTCTCGCGTCCTCCTCCATAGGCGTTTCAATCCTTGACCCTGGTTAGATATTCGCCGTTTCGTGTGTCAACCCTGATCTTTTCACCTTCTTCAATGAAAGGAGGAACCTGAATCTGATAACCTGTTTGTAAAGTTACCGGCTTCGTCTTGCCTGATACCGAATCACCCTTAGCCCATGGGTCAGCTCGTATGATAACAAGATCAACGAAATTCGGCAGGCTCACTTCCAGAGGTTTATCCTCGAAAAAAAGGATTTCCACCTCCAGGTTATCTATAAGAAAATTTTTCGCCTCCCCAACTTGATCTTCAGAAAGAAAGACCTGCTCGTAACTTTCGCTATCCATGAAGCAGTATTTTCCCTGTTCCTGATACAGGTACTGCATTTTTTTCTGCTGGAGATCTGCTGGCTCGAAATTATCTGCGGAACGGAATGTCCGTTCAAACTGCGCCCCCGTAATCATATTGCGTAATTTGGACCTGTATAGAGCCTGGCCTTTTCCGGGTTTGACAAAGTTGAACTCGGTAACGATATAAGGCTCATTGTCAATCTTGATCCGCAGACCCTTTTTCAAATCGCTTGCACTATACATGTAGCACTTTCTCTCCTTTCATTCTAAATAATACATTTACTAATTCACTTCCCCTTTTCCGTCAAAAATATGTTCATCTGACTTGCGGGACATTGTGCGAAGAGGAGGTCCGGGATAAAGAGGATATTTCCCTTTGCCCCCCGGCATATCAAATACATATTGCGGAACACAAAGCCCTGATATATTCGCCCACATTTTCTCCATGATCTTTATCCCTGACCGCACGTCGGCGCGAAAATGATCCGTACCTTTCACTGGATCACATTGAAACAGATAATAAGGCCTGACAGATATCCGCTGAAGGCCGTAGAAAAGATCCCTCAAGGTTTCGTAGTTGTCGTTGATACCCCGAAGCAGGACAGCTTGATTAGATACGGGGATCCCCGCTTCAAGTATCATTTCACAGGCATGCGCCGCCTCCGGCGTAATTTCATTCGGATGATTAAATTGGGTATTGAACCAAACTGGACGGTGCTTGCGCAACATGTTACACAGCTTACGAGTAATCTTCATGGGCATAACTACAGGCATACGACTCCCTATGCGCAGCACCTCCACATGGGGAATAGAACGTAAAGATCCCAGAAACCAATCCAGGATACTGTCTTTCACAGTAAGGGGATCACCTCCCGAAACGATGACTTCTCGAATATGCTTCGTCTTAGCCACATAATCAACGATTCGCTCCAGGTATCCTGTATTCTCTCCGTTTCCACCCCTCCTCCATATTCGCTTGCGGTTACAGTGTCGACAATATGTTGCACACATATTTGTGACGATTGCTACGCAACGGTCACGATAACGATGCACGAGACCTGAAACAGGCATGTCCCGTTCTTCTTCGAGAGGGTCTGCCACGCCGCCGAGCGAAAAATTTATTTCCCTTTCATCAGGGAAACTCTGACAGCGAAGAGGGTCATTTTCGTCAGCCGAATTCATCAGAGAAAGATAATACGGAGTGACGCTAAATGGATAAATCCTGGCCACTGTTCCGTACTTCTTGAGGGCCGCCGGCGTCTTCCTCAGGATTGTGGCCAATTGACGAATAGTATGTATTCGATTCCTGTATTGCCACTCCCAGTCATGCCACTCCTCCGACGAGACTCCTCGCCACGGGCTTATGGAGATAGTACTGTTTCTTGATTTCATAGGTTACATTGCTTCAAATAAAGTTTATTGACAAGCCGCTTTTCATCGCTCGATTCTATAGCATCAAATATTGATTATTACAAATTAGATTCCAAAATTGTCGTCTGAAGACACACCCTTGATAATGAGCACCCGAGAAATATTTTCTGTCCTTGCATTATACCTTGAGCTTATGCATGTGGAAGTGAAGGCGATATTTATTAGCATTGCATATTAGTGAAAAATGGGTAATAATTAAAGTATATTAATTGCGGAGATGCAGCACGGGCTATTCAAAAACAATGCAGGATGTACTGAAGCTGGTAAAAGGGAAGAAATCGCAAGACCAATAATATTGCCCAAAACACTTGCAAGAGGCTGCGGAAGAGAGAAAACATTGAACATCACCGCATGTGCAGGTGTTGTTCAATGTGATTATCACGAGCACGCAGAATAATTCACTAAACCGGCCAGTGATGCCATTTCTATGAGCAAGAAAGAATCAAAAGGAAAATAATTAGAGAGATACATTTTTGCCAGCCAGAGATATCTTTTTTACCCCGGGTAATGGCCTTAGCATGGATTTCTTTGTTCAATACCAAGAGCGGACGCTTCAGCGACGAGGCTCAGTAAGGTCAGTGGAAAAACTCACGTGCTCTATTTTTTGATATTCCTTTGATCCGTCATGACAGGACATATTTCTTAAAAGGAGACCAATCTATGAAATCTTTATCGAAGGATGAACTGAAAACCCTGATGAGCAAACAGAAAGGTCCTTGCATCTCAATGTTTATGCCCGCCTATCGCACTGGCGCTGAGATCCAGCAAAATCAGATCAGATTCAGAAATTTGCTTCGTAAAGCCGATGAAAAACTGATCGCCAATGGCTACCGCGTCACGGAGGCTAAGGCAATACTTGAACCTGCACAGGGGCTTTCAGGCAACATATCTTTCTGGCGACAACAGAGCGGCGGTCTCGCCATCTTCATATCTTCGGATGTATTCCTTCACTACGGCCTACCGATAAATTTTGACGAATTAATCGTTGTCGCTGACCGTTTCCACGTCAAGCCTCTGCTGCCGGCACTGAGCGGCGACTGCCGCTATTACATTCTGACGCTAAGCCAAAAAGGAAGCAGACTCTATGAGGGAACAAAACAGAACATCGGAGAAATCCAGCTTGAAACAATACCGAAAAATCTAGCCGAAGCTCTCCAGTATGATGAGTTGGAAAAGCAAATCCGCTTTCATAGAGGAACGACAAGGGGAGGGGAGCGCGGATCCATGATGTCAGGGGGTGGAGCTGAACTGGATGATGCGAAGGAAAACATTTCAAAATATTTCCGACAGATCGACAAGGGATTACATGACCTCTTGAAAGATGAACGTGTGCCTCTAGTGCTCGCTGGCGTCGATTATCTGTTCCCGATCTACAGGGAAGTAAACACATATCCTCATCTTATGGAAGATGGGATTCCTGGAAATCCCAAAGGAATAAGTACGGAACAATTGCATAAGATGGCACTTGAAATCGTAAGGCCTTATTTTCAAAAGGCCGAAAATGACGCAATCGCCCAATACCGGCAATCTTCCGGTACGGGATTGACTTCCGGCAACATTAAGGAAATTATCCGTGCCGCGTGTGATGGGCGGGTTGGTTTACTGTTTATCGCCACAGGAAACCGGCAGTGGGGCATTTTTGATGAGGAATCAAAGGATGTGCAATTACACCAAAAGATGGAAACCGGCAGTGAGGACCTCTTAGATTTTTCTGCGATCCAGACTCTGTTGAATGGCGGCACTGTTTACTCGCTTTCTCAGGACAAAATGCCTGATGATAAACCAATCGCGGCTGTATTTCGTTATTGAAACGAATAAGATGGCGTCTCCATTCATCTTGAACGTATTTATAATATGAATTTGCAGGATCGCAAAGTAAGTGTTGCACGGCTTTCCGTGCTGTCAAATACCTCTCTTGTAGCCATGAAGATCGCTGTCGGGCTCATGATTGGATCGGTCTCTATCATGTCTGAAGCGATCCATTCCGGAGTAGACCTTGTGGCTTCCCTCATCACGACATTCTCCGTCGGCAAGTCCAGCATGCCTGCCGATGTCAAGCATCCCTTTGGCCACGGAAAAGTCGAAAACATTTCCGGTACTATTGAGGCGTTGCTCATTTTTGTGGCGGCAATCTGGATCATCTACGAGGCAATTAAGAAAATTCTGAATCCGGAGCCTATTGAATATGCCAGTTGGGGTGTTGGGGTGATGTTAATTTCAGCTCTGGTTAATATAGTCGTATCGAAAATGCTTTTCAAGGTGGCAAAAGAAACCGATTCCATCGCTCTGGAGGCTGATGCCTGGCATTTGCGCACTGACGTGTACACATCCGCGGGTGTGATGGCAAGCCTTGCCGTGATCTCAATGGGTCACCGTATTTCGCCTGGCACCAATCTTGACTGGCTGGACCCTGTCGCTGCGATCGCTGTCGCCCTGTTGATTTTAGGCGCCGCATATAGGCTTACTCTTCAATCAGCGCAGGATCTGATGGATGTAAAGCTTCCCGCAGACGAGGAGACCTGGATCCGCCAGCTTATAATTACACGCCAGCCTGTTCTCCACGGCTTTCATCAATTGCGCACACGCAAGGCGGGAAATTTCCGCTTCGTTGATTTCCATATTAAAGTGGATCCTTCCATGTCTGTCGAGGATTCTCACCGCATAACTGATGAGCTATCCAGAGGCATAGAAAGTCGTTTCCCCAATACGAGTGTCACGGTTCATATCGAACCCTGCGATGGCAGGTGTGATGACGATTGTCTATCCGGATGCCTGCTGCCGGAAAATGAGCAGAAGGCCGTGATGCAAAAGAATCGGTGAGTCTAACAGGACAAGGTACAATCTATCAGGGATGTAATCAGCCCTTATATATGAACCTTTCAAACAATCTATGGAAAGGTGTCCAGTGTGAATCATCATCGGATTCCTGGATAAATTCCTGAAAGGCATTAACCTTAGCATCAAGATCATCAATGAAATGCACTATCAATGCCTCTGGCGTCTTCGGACGCTTTGGTGAACCGAATTCCTGAGTACCGTGATGACTTAATATTAGATGACGAAGCTCCATGGCGAGTTGCGTGGGAAAGCCTTCCACGGCGCCAATCCTTTCATCCAGCATCTCCAAACCGATCACGATATGCCCAATCAGTCTGCCCTCGTCGCTGTAGTCAAACATTGTGTCATACGTATATTCATAAATCTTGCCTATGTCATGGAGCATCCCCCCAGTTATGAGAAGGTCCCTGTTGATTCCCTGGTAATGCTTAGTTACCTGATCTAGCAGGCGTATGACTGAGAGGGTGTGTTCAAGGAGGCCTCCGATGTAAACATGATGAAAACTTTTTGCAGCGGGAGCCTTTCTGAATAATTGCGCCACCTCACCGTCATGGAAAAATAAGTGTAACAGCTCCCTCAAGCAGGGTGTTTCGATTTGCTCGACAAAGGCCATCAGATCGGCAAACATCACATCGATGTCCCCTTTTGAAGCAGGCAGATATTCGGCTATCTCGACGGCAGAGTCATCAACTTTTCTGACACCCGTTATGGAAAGTTGAACGGTGTTTCTGAAGCTGACTGCCCCTCCCTGTGCCTTAATCACATCCCCCTTGCTGAAGGCTTTGTCCCACTCAATTGCATTCTCCCAAATCTTTCCGTCAACCTCCCCTGTCTTATCCTTGAGACGAAGATTCAGATAAGGAGCTCCCTTCTGAGAGAAGGCAAGATTCTTCTCCGTCACAAGAAATAACTCGTTTACTTTCTCACCAGGCTTTATATCTTTTATATAAACACTCTTATTCTTCATATTCATTTTCGCACCTGCCATTATTGGTAGCCATTTACTCACTTCTCTCTCAAGATGCGATGATCACCCGCCCTGATAGTCAGCTTTGTTATATCAAAATACTCCATCAACGGTATGATAAATTTTCTTGAAAGACCGGTCAACTCCTTCAAACTTGCCGGTGTAGCCTTTCCATCCCTCACGAGAAGGCTCTTATAGTCTTCCCGGAGCTTGGTTAAGACATCTTTATGGAAGTATAAATCCTCATTTATCTTTACCAGAGAACCTTCCTTGAACATCACATTAATGACACTTTCTGCCAGTTTTCTTTGGTTAGCATATTTTTCCATAAGCTCCTTGATCGAAGGAGGGGTAAGTCCTGCATCTATATAAGCCTTAGCAATCTTGCTTCGCAGGTCCTCCAGTTCTCCCTTCAGATCCACCCGGTGTCCCGAAAGGCGAAGGTTCTCCCTCTCGACGACTATGTCCCCTCTCCTTTCTAACTCTCTGACAGCCATGTTAAAGAGCCTTGGTCTGGCGAACTGCCCTGCCGTATTCCTCAACTCTTCCTTTGAGATACCTTCCTTCAGCGGATATCTCCCATGATACGCCTGCATCTCCAGGAGAATCTTCCTTTGTAGGCTCTGATAAATGGAGTAAGATATGACCCTGGATTCATCAACATCCAGAACGACAACCTGCTTTTTTGAAGACAGAGATTTGAGAATGTCCTTAAGGATATTCTGATGAATTCCCGTTCTCATTTCAAGCTCCGGTATATCGATACCCTCAATCCCCGACCTCTCAACAATAGTCGTCATCGCTTCAGTTTCAGAACCCTTATGCAAAAGGTCGATTTCATTATTTACCTTCTCAGAATTTCTCTTATGTTTCTTAGGGAAAGGGTCGACAATGATCCCTCCGCCGATTGTCGTCACAGGTGAGTAGCTCCTGATTACGAACCTGTCTCTTGCCATTGCGACAATGGGAGACTCAAGGACAACCTGCACAGGGGCCTTAGCTCCGGGTTCCATGTCTTCACGGTCCAGGAGTGTTATCCTGCCTATGACTTCATTAGTCCCCACATGAAAACGCACCAGGTTCCTGTTCTTCAATCTCCTATTGTTATTTGACAAATACTGCATGTACACATCGAGGCGGCTCGACGGCTTAAGAGTCCTGGGTCTGGCAAGGACATCTCCTCTGACAATTGTATCTTTTTCAACACCCTGCAGATTTATGGCCGTTCGCTGACCAGCCTCAGCAAGGGTTGCGCTCTGATTGTGGATCTGTATGCCCCGTACCTTGGCAGTGACTCTCGTCGGCAGTATTTCCACCTCTTCGCCTAACCTTACCTCTCCAGAGATCAGAGTTCCTGTGACAACTGTCCCGAAACCCTTCATGGTAAATGCCCTATCAACAGGCAATCGGAAAATACCTGTGTCCGATCCTTCTTTTATCTCTGACGCCACAATACCGAGGGCATCCAACAATGCCTCAAGCCCTGCACCTGTAATTGAAGAGACAGGTATAACAGGAGATGCTTCCAGGAAAGTCCCTTTTAGAAATTCATCGATATCGTCTTTCACAAGATCGAGCCATTCATCTGCTACCATATCTATTTTGGTAAGGGCGACAAGACCTTTTTTAATGCCGAGGAGTGAACAGATATGAAGATGCTCCCTAGTCTGGGGCATGACACCCTCATCTGCCGCGATTACCATAATCACCATATCGATTCCGGAGGCTCCAGACACCATATTTCTTATGAATCTTTCATGGCCGGGAACATCTACAATACCGAATGTCTGACCGCTTGGAAGAGTTAGAGAGGCGAAGCCAAGCTCAATGCTAATCCCCCTCTCCTTCTCCTCTTTGAGCCTGTCCGTATCGATGCCGGTGATGGCTTTGATGAGAGCAGTCTTACCATGATCGACATGGCCTGCTGTGCCTATGATGAAATGCTTCATGAAACCTAAATAACAGACTACCTATCGTTTAACAATAACAAAAAAGTCCTTCCTGCAAATTCGTCAATAAGATATCACGGCTCCGCTGGAAGTGAAGTGCGGCATATTGAATTTGCTATTCGGCAGATAGACTTTCGTTCCACCTTCCTGGTCTCATTTTCTCAAAGGCAAGAAGTCATGCCCAAGAACTGGCGGTTTTCAGGCGTTCACGTCCTCTGCATTCACAGGATTTGCCTCTGTCATGAGACTAAAAAGGAAGACCGGGCATACCACGCCAAAAAGGCTCCATTCTCGCAGGAGCGCCTGAGTTATTGAGAACGAATTTCATGCGTCATCTGCTGATCAAGAAGAGATAAGGACGAGGAAGAAAAGGGCGGAACAAGGCTTGTCGAGGCATCGCTCGAGTATCTTTTTCAGATTTCAATGCGAAAAATCCGTTAGTCTCTCATATTGAATAACGGCTTTGTCTCTCTAGCCAGCTCCTGGTTGTTGACAATCATGATTGTTAGTCCGGCGGAGCGGTTAATTTCTTTTTGACATGCGCAATTCCTATGGATTGTCGAGTGACAGAATCACCTCGCGCGTGACATCCTTGAAGCTGAGAATTTTCATCCCCTTATGATCTCTCAGAAATTCCTTTGCATCGGCTTCTTTTTCAAAAGGGATTGGTTCATGGCCCATGGGACCATAAACATCACTCCAAACGACAAAATATGCCTGTTGGGCATGGATATCTTTTTTAGAATAATAGTCCTTCACAAGAATTGCAGTCACTTCATCTTTGCTTTTTGACGGGTTGTATTTTCTCATATCCAGGTAATACTTGAACATATCCTTGGAGCCGTCAAAAATTGCAACTGTAGAGTCTTTAAATTTGATTCGGGCATTCCAGTCTGGAAACATAGAAACATACATGCCGCAAACAGGGCATCTGTAGTCTTTGGATGGAGTTACATCCTCAGGACCCGCTGCAAATGAGACGGCAACAAGACAAAAAATAATCAGACAGGAAAATAAGTTTCTCATGTAACCCCCTGTTTAACCGTCAGCGACTGGGTTGAAGTTTTTGATCCATCATCATCTTCGCTCGTTTCGCTTTTCTCTTCTCCCTGATCATTTTGGTGTCTGCGTACATATCTTCATAGGCCGATTTCATTGCCTCGTCGAAGGAGGCGAGCTTCCCTTGGTTTGTCTTCACGAAATTCTCGGCGTCCTCTTTTTTCTCAAAAGCCCATTTCCCTATTTTTGTCATAATCCCAGGCTTCTTGCCGCCAATAACCCAAAAGGCCTTCTCCGCATCGATAAGCTGCCTGCCGTTAAAATCAGCTACTTTGATCGCTTTTGGTGTCTTGTCGATGTTGTTTGCCAGATCTATGGCGGCGCAATGGAGGCTGCATACGGCGCTGACAGTTCCATCATCATATTCGATCAACATTCGGGAAAAGTCGAAACTGCCCCTGTCCATCCCGCAGTGGTGGCATTGTTTATGAAGAGCAATGTCTTCCTTTATATCAGCAAATGCAAAGCCTCCGAAGAAGAGGCAGACAACCGCTACGAGATTCAGAATATATATTTTTCTCATTGTTTTCCCCCTTGTTTTATATCGATTTATTCTCCTGTCCCCAATATAACTTCTTCTATTCACCACAGACCCGCTTGCGCGTTGCTTCAGCGTATGTCTTTTTCATCACCACCAATTTGATAAATCCTGCCGTCTCTCATCTCGAACATCCGGTCCGCATACCGGGCCAACTGCTGGTTGTGTGTGACCATGACTACTGTCAGTCCTGCCGAACTGTTGAGTTCTTTTAAAACATGAACGATTTCCACTGACCTTTTCGTATCTAGGTTTCCTGTCGGCTCATCGGCCAGAAGTATTTCCGGCATATTCACCATGGCCCTGGCTATCGCCACCCTCTGCATCTCACCGCCTGATATCTGGTCAGGAAGGTGGTCCTTTCGGTGGTCCATCCCGAGGAGTTTCACAACTCTAAGCGCTTCCTTCTCCGCACCTGGCTTGCAGTAAAATGTGAGCGGCAGCATCACGTTTTCCATAACAGTAAGCGTGGGTATGAGATAGAAATTCTGGAAGATGTAACCGAACGTCTCCCTCCTGATTTTTGTCAGTTCCCGCTCCGAAAGACGATTTCCATTGCCGAAGATAGATCGGCCACTAAGGTAAATTTCCCCGACCGTTGGATTGTCAAGACAGCCCAGGAGATTGATCAGTGTCGTCTTACCGGACCCCGAAGGTCCAATGATTGATATGAACTCTCCCTTATTCACCTGAAAGGAAACATCATTCACGGAGACGACTTTCTCGTTTCCACGCGTATAGACTTTTGTCAGATTAGTTGTCGCTATCGAAATACCGTTTTCATTCATCAGCCGACGTCTCCCCTTATAGCTTCCAAAGGCCTGATCCTTCCTGCCTTCCAGGCGGGATAAATGCCGCTTAGAAGTCCGATACCAACGATTGCGGCCAGAGTAAACAAAATGAGCTTCAGGTCTATGAGTACGAGACCTCCATCCGGGGCGTAGGGCAGAATACTGCGTATCACCATGTCTGTTACCCGCGCCAGTATCAGCGCCAGGACGATACCAAGGACGCCCCCGATCGTACAGAGGATCAGGGTCTCGATCCAAATCAGTTTGAATATGTCCCAGGGCATGGCGCCGACTGTCTTCAGAATGCCGATTTCCTGGAATCTTTCCCACACGGAAGTCAGGATTGTATTTATAACCCCGACCATTGCTATCAGAATAGCTATGATGGCGATGGAGAGGACCATCACCTTGGCAGTGGAAATGAGCTTCATAATGGTCTCTTTCACCTGCGCCAGGCTCACTATCTGGACATCGGGAAGCTGATACAACTGTTCCTCGAGACGGCCGCTGTCTACGCCCTTTTTCAACTTGATGCCTATTGTCGTAATCTCGGCAGGCCTGTTGAATATCTTCTGTGTAGTCTTCAGCGGCACAAAGATAGTCCCGTCATCCTGCGTGCCGGTCCTTTCCAGTATTCCCACCACCTTGAATTCGACATTCTTCTCAGGCATGAGGATCATGTCTCCTACCTCACGCTGTTCGAGTTCCGCCGCCTCAAAACCCATGACAGCCTCATAGCCGTTTGCATCGGTAAACCAGCCCCCCTGCCTGAATCTAAGAAAGGGCTTCATTTCTGCAAAGCTCTTCGGTTCAATGCCGAAGTATCCTGCTATCCCCCCGCTTTCCCCTTTGTTCGGATCGAAGACAGCCGTCATCAGGATCGGTGTGATCTTTTCCACTTCAGGCTCCTTAGAGACATCCCCCATGAGGGACTCGTCCATATAGCGGAGGCCTGTACCTCCCTTCAGCATCATGGTGGCAGCCTCGTACGGGCAGCCCTTGGCCATGATCATCAGCTGAAAGCCCATGTTGTCTACGTCCTTATTAAGAGCTGTTTCATAGCCATGGTTGAACCCTAGGAGACTTACAAGCACCCATGAGGATAGCGCGATGCCAATCAACGTGAGAAGGCTGCGGATTTTTTTTCGCAGCAGATTTTTTAAAGCCACTTGAAATTTCGTGATCATTTCTGAAGACCTCCCGACGAAGATGAAGACTGAGTCGAGTATATAAACTCGTCCATAAGGATGAGATTCTTTTTTGTCGCCCTGAGTGCAGCCTTGAAATCGGTCGCTGCTTCCGGCGCCGGATTCTTGATCCCCGCAGCCTTACCGGAGGCATTTCCTGAGACCACATTATAATGATCGAAATCCTTGAATGTCAGACCGATGAACTGCCTGCCGAATTTCGCATCACGCAAAGCCTTGGCGTACTGACTCGTCATTTTCTGTATGTAGAAGGCCTTTATCCTGCCTTCAAGATCCAGACTCACAAAGACCTGGATGCCCCCAAACTGGCCCTTCTGATTTACTCCGTGTATATAGCCGATTTTTTTCTTGTTGTTATAAATCTCATAAATTGTATAAGGAACGTCGATGGTCTCATAAATGCCCCGGAATCTCTCCCCAAGCCGCTCCTCCACCTTCGCCATGAGCTTTTCTCCGCCCACTTTCAAAATCGATGTGTACATTGTCTTATACCCGGTAGATTCGGGGAAGAGCCTCGCCACGTCCCGGTCAGGGTCATTCAGGTCACAGCCTACGGCTCCCCAGACCGCTGTATATCCGCCAACGACAAGGAGCAGGGCCAAAAGCAGAGGTTTCACGACATGGCAGATATTCGCTCTCTTACTCATACTGCATCTGATATATGCTCTTGCTTTCATATCGGTGCATAATAGTAAAGTTGCAAAATAACTATGCTGTCGTCAGCGCTGTGATCATACGTATAACCCAGACGGAGCGTCAAATTTGAGGTCACCTGGCTTGAAACGCAGAGCGACAACTGATAGTCATTTTCTTCCCCGAACTTCCAATAGGTCGGCTGGGCCTCTATCTTCAACCGTCCCTCCTGATCCAGATTCACGCCAAACCGGTAAAACAGCGCATACGTATCTTGGTCAAGCCATCTCCCGGCGTAGAGGTCAAACCGGTGTTCAAGGTTGTCCTTCAGAATGGTCAGATCAACTCCTGCAAGCCTCATCTCCCGGGGCTCCTGGTCTCTCAGGTTGTAACCCATCGTATCAAGTGTATTGCCATACCCCAGGGAAAAACCTAAATTAAAATTATCCTGGCTTTGCACGCCGTAGGAAACCCTGGCGGCGGTCATATAATTGCCCCCCTTGAAATATACGGGCATCCCCGAACCGGTCGTGAGACTGGCCGAAATGTCCCCCCATGAGAAGTCTCTGTAAAGTCCTGCTCCCCAGTCACGGTCATAGCCAAAGCCCTGTATGGCCAAGGTTCTGAGTATGAGACCGTGGCTGTCGAAATAGGATGAAAGCCCGAAAGCAGGACGGTTATGGCCAACCCATATGTAGGTCCAGGGGGTTTTCGTCTTTAGATACGCATTGTAAATCTGCGGCTCCAGCTTATATGCGTTGCCATTCTCATTCTTTTCAAGGTCCTCAGTTACGGCCAGACGGCCCTGCAGGGCGAATGTGGCAACGTCTCCTCCTTCGCCCGAGAATCGTTTTAGGTAATCAAAGCCAAGGCTTGGCTTTTGCATCTCCGCATCCGGGTTCATCGAGTAGAAGATCGTCTTTTTGATTGCAGTAGAATAGCCTGCTATCCCCTGCGCCTCGAAATAGAGGAGTTGGTCCGATGCCTGCGCCGCGCCAGCCAAAATGAACGGGACCAAACATATTATAAGGGCTCTATATGTCGAAATTGTATCTCCCCCTGAAAAAAACCTTTCCGTCTTTTAAGATGGTGAGCCTTATCTCCCAATCGCCCGGCATGACAATATCTATCGGGAGAAGATAGCTCCCTTTTCTGGAAAGTTGGAACGCCCGGTCACCTGTTTCATGGGCCCCTCTCATAGATGGCATTCCGGAATCACCCTTGACCTGAAAGGAGGTGTCTCTTTCCCCCTCCCCCTTAAAAATATCGACCTTCATGATCACCGTCCCCAGCTTGGGCTTCTTGTCGAAGCCATACACCATGTAGTAGCCACTACCGATCTGAACCTTAGCGCCTGGTTCAGGCATGGAAAAGTAAGCCTGAGATTGCTGAGTTCCTGAAGCAGCTAAAACATCTTTACAAAGGGGTATCGGCAAAAATGATATGATCAACAAGGGCATAACAAAAAAGAAGTATCTTTTCATGTAAAGTATCCTTTCTCCTCATCATTTGAAAGTGAACTCTTGTTTTTTCACTTTAACAAAGTGTGCAGAAATTTACCATAGGGAATTTCCTGATTTTCTCCTTCGAAAATCCTTAGGGATAGTGGAATAACAAGTCAGATTAAGTATATCAATCGTGCGGCGACACTGTTTCATGCATTTCAATCTGATCCATGAAGTAAGCACGCTTTTCCAGCAACCGTTCACCTTTCAGATTTCAATGCCCTAGCCTGTAACTTATTGTGAGACGATAATTCTCTGCTTGAAATGACCAGATTGAATTTGTTAGCATTGATTTCTTTTTAATAAGGATCGCGGGTTCTATGAGGATACTTGGTCTCGATTACGGCAGCAAAAGAATAGGCGTCGCCGTTTGTGATGAGCTTGGCATGACTGCCCAGGGGCTCGCCACCATTGCCCGAAAAAATCGCAGGCAGGATCTGGATGAGATTGCCGGATTCATCAGGACTTATAATGTGGAGAAAATTGTTATCGGCTATCCCATAAGACTTGATGGCACTGAAGGCATTCAGTGTGAAAAAATAAGCAAATTTGCATCTCTTTTGGAATCCACATTCTCTCTGCCTGTCATCAAATGGGATGAAACGCTTTCGACGAAGGAGGCAGAAGAAATCCTCATTCGGGCCAACATAGCCAGAAAAAGGAGAAAGAATATAGTGGATAAGCTCGCCGCCAGTTTGATTCTCCAGGGATATCTGGATGCCCGGGAACGCCGCGACAAATCTCAGTAGTTATCAGGCGGCCTAATTGTATGAGAATCCGAAATACAACTCGCAAACGCAGAAAAAGCCCTGCCATCGTCTTAATAGTCACAATCTTTTTTGTTCTGTTGGCGGGTCTCTACTATGCCTTCAGTCCCATAGACCATCGTGATGAGATCGTCACAGTTGATATTCCGAAAGGAACGAGTTTTATACAATCCGTTGACCTGTTGGAAGAGGCCGGGCTCGTAAAGCACAAATATCTGTTTTATGGACTGGTGATTGTAAGAAATGCACACCGGCAGATCAGGGCAGGTGAATATGAGATGTCAGCATCCATGTCACCGATGAATGTAATAAATAAACTGGTGAAGGGCGATATCATTGTATATAAAGTTACCATTCCCGAGGATTTCACGGTCAAGGAGATTGCGGCTCGTCTGGCCTCCGACAGATTAGTCGATGAAAAGCTTTTCTTGTCCCTTGCAAAAGACACAAAGCTTCTAGCAGAGCTGGACATAGACGGCAGAAGTGTCGAGGGATATCTTTATCCCGAGACATACTATTTTGACAAATCGATGGGTGCAAAGGCTATCATCGAGACGATGGTTACTCAATTCCGAAAAAGATTTACCCCGGAAATGGAAAAGAGGACGAAAGAACTCGACTGGACACTACACCAGGTCGTAACACTCGCCTCCCTGATCGGAAAAGAAGCGGGGGATGAAAAAGAAAAACCCCAGGTCTCAGCCGTATTTCACAATCGACTGAGAAAAAAGATGAAATTGCAAAGCGATCCGACCAGCGTCTATGATCTCGAATCTTTTACCGGGGCTGTAAAGAAAAAGCACCTTCTGAGAAAGTCGCCTTACAATACATACATAATCGATGGTTTGCCTCCAGGCCCCATAGCAAATCCGGCCATTGATTCATTAAGGGCAGCCCTCTATCCTGCCTCTGTCAATTATCTGTACTTCGTTTCCAATAACGACGGCTCCCACATCTTCTCATCCAGCCTTTCCGCCCATAACAGAGAGGTCATAAAATATCAAATTGACAGAAAAAAAGAGTGATTTTTTTCTTGACAAACAAATTTTCTCTCCTTATAGTTACGCCAAGTGGAGCAAAGTGGCTTATTGTGGAGGGAAACTATCTTGTCCGTCTTCAGGGGTCAGTATCATCATTCCATAGATGCCAAGGGCCGGATCATCTTTCCCGCAAGACTGCGGGAAGTCTTCGCCGAGAAATATGACAACCGGCTGGTTATCACGAACTGGGAAACCTACCTGATGGTCTTTCCCTATGAAGAATGGCGGATTCTCGAGGAAAAGGTCAGCCATCAGTCTCTATTCAGAAAAGAAGTCAGAGCCTTTCAGCGTTTCTTCATGTCCGGAGCTGTTGATTGCTCCTTCGACAGTCAGGGCAGGGTCCTCATTCCCCCCAACCTCAGAGAATATGCGGGTCTTGAGAAAGATATAGTTCTCGCAGGTATGATTAAGGTCATCGAGATATGGAGCAAAGAACGTTTCGATGAAGAGATGAAGACATGGAATGTGCTCCTTTCATATACCCGTCATGCAGAGAGAAGTTGTTGAGTCCCTCAGGTGCCGTCCGGGAGGCATCTATGTCGATGGAACTGTGGGAGGGGGAGGACATGCCGGCGAGATTCTTCGACATACCGCACCAGACGGCTTATTGATCGGCATAGATGTCGATGATGATGCGCTCCGGGAATCGGAAGAGCAATTAAGGCCCTTTGGCCACAGGAAGATCCTCGTAAAGGGTAATTTCGCAGATATAGGTGCAATCTTAGAATCTTTGAATATCAGGGAAGTTGATGGGGGTATCTGCTCATCAGCTTAAAACAGCCCGCAGGGGCTTCAGCTTTTCTTTGAATGCTGCCCTCGATATGCGCATGGATCAGAGCCGAGGTCTCTCTGCTTACGATATTATCAACACATTTCCGGAAAAAGAGCTGGAAAGGATCATTAAGGATTTTGGCGAGGAGATAAGGGCGGAAAGGATTGCAAAGATGATCTCCATGCGAAGAAAGACATCTCCTATCAAAACAACGGCAGAACTTGCCGATGTTATTGTCAAGGCCTTACCCTCCCCATTCAAGACAAGGAAAATTCATCCCGCAACCCGATCTTTCCAGGCAATCAGAATATATGTCAATAACGAGCTTCTAAATCTTCATAACGCCGTAAATCGCGGAGTGGATGTTCTCAGGAAGTCTGGGCGCTTTTCCATCATATCGTTTCACTCCCTGGAAGACAGGATTGTTAAAGAGGGCTTCCGCTCATGGCAGAAGGCATGCATCTGCCCCCCCTCCTTCCCCGTTTGTGCCTGTCATAGAAAAGCCAAGTTGAAGATATTGACAAGAAAACCGATAACGCCCGCGGCTTCTGAAATAGAATCCAATCCGCAGGCAAGAAGCGCCAAGCTAAGAACGGCCGAGAGGATTTAAAAAATGCAGTCGGAAGAAGTCATTCATGGAAACGTCTGCGATGTAGAGAAGGTTTCCACCCAGATAAAATATTCGAATTTTTTCGTTTTCACTTTAGTGCTCATGGCAGTCGCCCTTATCTATGTGTGGTCACATATATATATGACGGAGCTCGAGTACATGGTTGCAGCGGAAATGAGTATAAAGGAAAAACTTGTCGAGGAACAGACTAAGTTGAAGGTTGAGATCGCAACCTTGAAATCACCGCAGCGACTTGAGTCAATAGCGAAAGAGCAATTGCAGATGACGTATCCTACAAGGGATCAGGTCATAATCCTCAATAACGATGACGCGGCAAGCGCTAATAAAACGGGTTCCTAATAATCAGGAAGTGCAGCAATGACGGGTGAATCAAAAAAATGGCTGAGATTCAGGATTGTTACGGTACTGGTATTTTTTTTGGTGCTTTTTATTGCCCTCATATCGAGGGCGTTCCAGATTCAGGTGCTTTCCGGAAAACTCCTGAAAAGCCTTGCAGAGAGGCAACACATAAAGACGCTGCAGATTGAACCGGAAAGGGGCATTATCTTTGATCGCAACGGCGAGAAACTCGCCGCAAGCACTCTGGTGAGTTCCGTTTTTGCTGACCCATCGAAGATAAACAATTCCTCCGAAGTCGCCGAAGTATTAGGCCCGATTCTCAATACAGATAAGGAAACTATTACAAAAAAGCTTTCAGGCTCAAAAAATTTCTGCTGGTTAGCGAGAAAAATCCCTCCCGATCAGGCGAGCAGAATAGAGGCCCTAAATATGGATAACGTCTTTTTGATTAAGGAACCGAAACGCTTTTATCCAAACGGCCAACTGGCCGGCCGCCTTATCGGCTTTGTAGGGCTGGACTACACCGGACTCGAGGGACTTGAGCTCAAGTATGATAATTACTTGAAGGCAACGCCGGAAAAGCTAATCTGGGCGCGGGATGCAAGGGGTAACCGATTGTATCCGCGGATCGAAAAACCCGTCGTGCAGCGGGAAGAAGGATATAATCTCATTTTGACGATCGACAGCCGCATCCAGCACATCGTTGAATCGAATCTGCAGGAAGCAATTACGGCGAAAGGCGCAAAGGGCGGCTTCGTTGTCGTCATGGACCCCAAGACTGGAGAAATACTCGCCCTCGCCGACCAACCGGGCTTCGATCCAAACAAATTTTCCAGCTACAATCTCGGCAAAGGAAAGAATAAAGTCATCACTGATTGTTTCGATCCGGGCTCAACTTTCAAGCCTTTTCTCGCCGCGGGCGCCCTCGAGGAAGGCATGGTCAAGGAAACGGACAGGTTTAACTGTGAAAATGGAACATATGTGGTATCAGACAGGACTATCCATGAGGCGAACAGGAAAAGGTACGGATCTCTTACTTTTCACGATGTGCTGAAGTATTCGAGCAATATCGGATGCGTGAAGATCGCCGAAAAGCTGAAGAAAGAAAAATTCTACCACTATATTAAACAATTTGGCTTTGGCTCAAAGACAGGGATCGATCTTCCCGGCGAGGTCAGCGGGCTCTTGAGACCGCAGCAAAACTGGACAAGGGTTGATACGTCAACCATTGCGTTCGGCCAGGGCGTCTCCGTCACTGCTATTCAGCTTATCACAGCCCTTTCTGCCATAGCAAATGAAGGCATGCTGATGAAGCCTCATATCGTGCGTGCAGTGGTCAACAAGCAGGGACAGATTATCAAGAAAGTCACCCCCACCCCTGTGAGACAGGTAGTATCGCCGAAAACGGCAAAAAGACTTACGGCCATCCTGAAGGATGTAGTCGGAGATGACGACGGAACCGGCAAGAACGCTCAGATTCCAAATGTCACCGTGGCAGGTAAAACGGGAACTTCCCAAAAGTTCGATTTTTCCCGACGTGTCTATTCTTCTGAAAGGGTCCGCACCTCCTTTATGGGATTCTTCCCAGTAGAAGATCCGCAGGTTGCAATTCTGGTGACACTTGACGAGCCCCAGAGGGATAAGTGGGGCGGATTGGCGGCAGCTCCCGTTTTCAAGAATATTGGTGAACAGATCTTGACATGCTTCAAAACAGATATCAAGGAAGCTCCCTTCCCCGTTCTTGAAGAGGAAAAAACGAACGATATTAAATTAAAGCTGGTCTCTGCACCTCAAATAATAAGCAGGCACAACGATACGGAAAATGACATGGATCAGCCGTTCATGCCGGATTTCACCGGAATGACCATGCGAGATGTTCTGAAGAAGGCAAGGGAAAAAGGGCTTGATATAAAAGTAGCAGGGACTGGCTGGGCAGTGAGTCAGGAGCCTAAGCCCGGCATGCCCATACGCAACCATCGATCCTGCGCTGTTTCTTTCGGCACGGGCTATTGAGGAACCAATGTGCAAATACAGGCTGTGTTAAAGGACATCGATATCATCCAGGTCTCTGGAGTCCTTTCAGGAGAAGTCTCAGCCATTTGCTATGATTCAAGAAACTGTAAGCAAGACAGCCTGTTTGTGGCTGTAAGCGGTCTCAAGCTCGACGGTCATGCATATATAGGAGAAGCAGTTGACCGTGGCGCAAAATTCGTCGTTCACGAAAAAGATTATTCCCCGCCGCCCGGAGTCACCTCTATCAGGGTCCTCAATAGCCGCGCTATCCTCGGCGTCCTTGGGAAAAATTTTTACAACGACCCTTCTTCCCGCCTTTGTCTTATAGGTGTCACGGGGACAAATGGAAAGACAACGGTAACCTACATACTGGAATCAATACTTAAGGCCGCGGGATTCTCTGTCGGCATATTGGGAACGGTCAACTACCGGTTTAATAATAAAGAAATGCCTGCCCCGCATACGACACCGGAGTCATATGAACTGCAAAACATATTGAGAATTATGGTCGATCAAGGAGTTACCCATGTTGTTATGGAGGTTTCTTCTCACGCAGTTGATCTGAGAAGGGTCGATGAATGCTCTTTCGACATGGGCATCTTCACGAACCTCTCGCAGGACCATCTGGATTATCATAAGACCTTGGAGAGTTATTTCCAGGCGAAGAAGCGCTTATTTTCCGAAATTATCCCGGCGGGTAAAAAGAATTATGTATACAGGATGATCATTAACGGAGACGACCCTTGGGGGAAGAGAATCGTTGATGAGGTAGGTTCAATACTCCCTTACCGTACATTCTGCATTGAAAATAAATGCGATATGACTGCCGAAGGATACACATTTTCTTTGGAAGGGACGAGAGCTGATATAAATGCAGGTGGCAGCCATATTCCCATATTTTCCCCGCTCATCGGGAAATTCAATCTGTATAATATACTGGCTTCTGTAACAGCAGCCTCCTTGCTCGGCATACATGAAAGCTTCATTAGCACTGGTGTAGAAAATTTGAAAAATGTGCCGGGGCGGCTTGAAAAGGTAAGTATTCCCGGAGAACCAGAGGTCTTTGTCGACTATGCGCATACTGAAGATGCCCTGAATCGGGTGTTACAGAATTTATCCCCGTTCAAAAAGGGGCGTATCATCACGGTATTCGGATGCGGCGGCGACCGGGACCGTGGGAAAAGACCCCTTATGGGAAAGGCCGTGACGGCTTGGAGCGACCTGGCCATTCTGACTTCGGACAATCCAAGAACGGAAGACCCGCTCTCCATTATCGGGGAGATAGAAAAAGGGATGGGCGGAAACTCCGCCAGGAAGCTTCTTCCCGAAGAGCTTAAAAAAAATGCAAATGAAAAAGGTTATGTAGTGATTCCCGATCGCAGAGAGGCGATCGAAACAGCAGTCACCCTAGCCGACAATTCAGATATCATCCTCATCGCCGGTAAAGGACATGAGAATTATCAGATCATCGGAGAAAAGAGAATATCCTTTGACGACAGGCATGTTGCCAGGGAAGCCTTAATGAATAAACGGCATGAGGCAGAAAATTGAAAGCAGATCTATCAATTCCCGAACTGGACGGCAATGAAGTTTTAAATGCCACAGGGGGAACTTTGACAGGCGGCAGGACAGAGACGCTCTTCAGGGGAGTATCTACTGATTCAAGGCAGATATTGCAGGGAGGTTTGTTTATCCCCCTCATAGGAGAAAAATTCGACGGGCATGATTTTATCGCTACTGCAGTAAAAGATGGGGCTTCCGGCTTCCTGGTAGAGAAGGGATCCGAAGATAAAATAAGAGAGAGGTTTACAGATACAACCATCATCCGTGTTGATGATACCTTGAAGGCCCTCGGCGATATAGCCCATTTCTGGCGAAAGAAATTTAGAGTCATCGTTGTCGCCATCACGGGCAGTTCCGGGAAAACAACTACGAAGGAAATGCTGGCAGGCATTGCCGGCCTGAAGAAAAAAATTATCAAGGCACAGGGAAATTACAATAACCTTATCGGTCTTCCCATGACCGTTCTCAAGATCAACGCCCAACATGAACTGGCCATCCTGGAGATGGGCACAAACACAAGGGGAGAAATCCGCAGGCTCACTGAAATCGCAGAACCTGACATCGGACTGATTACCAATATAGGACCAGCACATCTCGAAGGCTTCAAATCAGTTGAGACGGTGCGGGAAGAGAAACTGGATCTATTTCGGAACATGCCGAAAGCCGGAGTTGCCATCATAAATCTCGACGATGAGAGATTGCTCGTAACTGAAAAAGACTGGCGCGGGAAAAGGGTAACATTCGGCCTCAGAAAAGATGCCGACGTTTCGGCAGAAGGCATCGAGACGAAGGGAATGAAAGGGTTGGGCTTTACCATTAGAATGGCCAGTTTCAAAGAGAGAATAACCATTTCAACCGTAGGAAATCACAATATCTATAATGCCCTTGCTGCCGCTGCATCTTCCTGGGCTCTGGGTATTGACTTCTCTACGATCTGTCAGGGATTAACGGCATTTCAACCTATCTCCGGTCGCATGGAGATACATCGGTTGAAAAATGGAGCATTCATTATCAATGATACGTACAATGCCAACCCTGCATCGTTTGGAGAAGCCCTCAAGACTCTGAGAGATTTGAAGGGAAATAAGAAGAGCACAGTAATCATGGGTGATATGCTTGAGCTTGGCGACCAGGCAGAGGTAATGCATGAAGGTATCGGGAGTCTTATGGCAGACACTGGGGTGGACACCATTTACCTCAGAGGAAGGCTCTCTCCCGCGACGGCAGCGGGGGCATTGAAGAGAAAAATATCTAAGGGTCAGATAGTTTTTTTTGAAACCCCTGATGAAATCATAGACCGTCTGGCCTCCCATGTAAAGAGAGGTGACTGGATTCTCGTTAAAGGGTCGAGGCAGACAAGAATGGAACAAGCTGTAGAGAAGATTATTGAAGCCTTCGGCATTGAAGAAAGCGGAGGAAAGAAATGAGAGGAACTGCAAAATGATCTATCATCTCTTATATCCCCTTCACGATAAATTCTCCTATTTCAATGTCTTTCGGTATATCACATTCAGAACGATTTATGCCACGGTTACAGCCTTATTGATCTGCTTTATCATCGGCCCCTGGCTGATAAGGAAACTCCAATCCCTACAAATCGGCCAGCCCATAAGGAATGACGGTCCGGACACACATCTTTCCAAAAAGGGAACTCCCACCATGGGAGGCATCCTTATCATTTTCTCCATTGTCATCTCTACCCTCCTATGGGCTAACCTGACAGTTAATTATGTCTGGCTCGTTATCATGGTCATTGTCGGCTATGGACTCATAGGGTTCGTGGATGACTATAGAAAACTCACACGCCAGGACAGCCGTGGAATCCCAGGAAAGGTAAGACTTATAGGAGAAATCGCCATAGCGCTGTTTGTCAGCACTATTCTCTATATCAAACCGGGCTTTACTTCCAATGTAACGATTCCCTTTTTTAAAACAGTGCTCCCCGATCTTGGATGGGGGTATATAGTACTATCAACATTTATCATCGTAGGCGCCGCAAACGCCGTAAACCTGACAGACGGCCTCGACGGCCTTGCCATTGGTCCTGCAATTACATGTTTCATGACATATCTTCTCTTTGCCTACTTTGCCGGCAATGTAAAAATTGCAGGGTACCTGCAAATCCCCTATGTATCGGGAACGGGGGAACTCGCCATAGTATGCGGCGCCACAGTGGGCGCCGGCCTTGGCTTTCTCTGGTACAACTCCTATCCGGCCCAGGTATTTATGGGAGACGTGGGCTCTCTCGCCCTCGGCGGCGCCCTAGGCACACTCGCCATACTTACGAAACAGGAAATTCTTCTTGCCATAGTGGGCGGAATATTTGTTCTGGAGACCTTTTCCGTTATCTTTCAGGTTGGCTGGTTCAAAGTGTCCAACGGCAAGCGCATCTTCAGAATGGCGCCGCTTCACCATCACTTTGAGCTCAAGGGCTGGGCTGAACCGAAAGTCATCGTCCGCTTCTGGATAATTTCCATTCTTCTGGCCCTCGTGGCCATCAGCACCCTGAAATTGAGATGAGACAAATCTTATGAATCTTAAAGGGCAAAGGATATTAGTCATAGGACTGGGAAAGACAGGAATTGCTTCAGTTCGTTTTCTTATGGGGCAAGGCGCCAAAGTCACAGCTACCGATGAGAAGCCTCAATCAGACTTGAAGGACGCCGTTCGTGAGCTTGGCAGCCTGACTTTGAATCTGGAGTTTTGCACGTATAACGTAGACGTCTTGTCTCGAGTGGACATGATTGTGCCCTCCCCCGGTGTACCGCCTTCCAACATTATTCTCGCCGAAGCACAGAGAAGGAAAATACCGATCATAAGTGAGATCGAACTCGCTTACAGATTCTTGAAGCCGCCGCTCATGGCAATTACCGGCACGAACGGGAAGACAACAACAACCACCCTGATAGGGCATATCCTGGCAAAGGATGGGAAAGGTGTCTTTGTGGGAGGAAACATTGGAAATCCCCTGGTCGGTTATATTGATGGAAAGCAGGATGACGATTATGCAGTCGTTGAGGTGAGCAGTTTCCAGTTGCAGTGGATTCAGTCTTTCCACCCCTCTATATCTATCCTCCTCAATACGACCTGCGACCATGCAGATTATCACGGTTCCTTTGAGTCATACCGAGAAACCAAAGAAAGGATATTTGAGAATCAGGGGGGCGCTGATCTTGCTATTCTGAATGCCGATGAACCGAGAGCCCTTCTTCTGGCAAGAAACATGGCCGCAAAAGTCCAGTTTTTCAGCACCAAGACCGAGGTGAAAAAGGGCATCTTCCTTAAAGACAGAACGCTTGTTCATTATACTCTCTATGGTGATTGCGAAGAGTATCCTCTCGATATGATAAAACTACCAGGCCTTCACAACATAGAAAACGTCATGGCCGCCATAATGGCCGCCAGGTACTGTGGATGCTCGCCCGGGAGCATCATCAGCGCCGTCGGGGATTTCAAGGGCATACCGCACAGGATAGAATTCACGGAAGAAAAAAATGGTGTGGCATTTTATGACGATTCGAAAGGGACCAACGTGGGAGCTGTGGCGCGTGCACTGGAAACGTTTTCCCGGCCCATCATTCTGCTTATGGGAGGAAGGGACAAGGAGGGCGATTTCGTAACCCTGTCTCCCCTTGTAAAGTCAAAAGTCAAAGAACTGGTTCTTTTCGGCGAGGCGAGAAATAAGATAGACGACCTGATCGGCGGTATCGTTAAAACCTCAAAATGTACAACACTCAAAGAGGCGATTGAGCTGGCTTATCGGCACTCTTCAGCGGGGGATGTTGTCTTGCTCTCTCCCGGCTGCGCAAGCTTTGATGAGTTTTCCAATTATAAAGAAAGGGGAACGTTTTTTAAAGATGTGGTCAAGAGTCTCTAAATCATTCAAGATGCCTCCGCAAGAAAAGGCCCTGGACATTACTCTCCTGCTGGTCACGCTGATCCTGGTCACCATAGGTACCGTAATGATTTACAGCTCAAGCTCCATACTTGCCATGAAAAAGTTTAACGACGGGCAGTATTTTCTCAAGAAGCAGATTTTCTTTGTGCTCCTCGGCTTAGGTATCATGGTGCTGATGACGAAGATTCCTTACGACAGGCTGAAAAAATTCGCCTATCCTGGCGTCCTTCTATCCGCAGTTCTGCTGTCCCTGCTCCTTATACCCCATGTCGGAATCCGTGCCGGGGGCGCTACCAGGTGGCTTAAGCTGGGTTTCTTTTCGTTCCAGGTCACGGAAGTGGTCAAGGTATCCATGGTCCTCTTTCTCGCTCATTTCCTGACGAAAAAAAACAGCCAGATAACCGATTTCAAGCGCGCCGTCCTTCTGCCTCTCCTCGTCACACTGTTCATGGTGGGACTGATTCTCCTGGAACCGGACTTTGGGACAGCAGTCATCATGAGCTTGATTATGATGTTGATGTTCTACCTTGCGGGCTGCAGGATTCTTCATCTTACGGGCATAGTGGCTCTTTTTGCGCCTGCTGCTATCTGGCTCCTGCTTCACAAGAGCTACCGCTTAGCAAGGTTGATGAGCTTCCTCGATCCCTGGAAAGATCCTCAACGTTCCGGATTTCAAATCATCCAGTCCCTTCTTTCCTTCGGCTCAGGGGGGACCTTCGGCGTAGGAATAGGAGACGGGATGCAGAAACTTTTTTATCTACCTGAACCGCACACAGACTTTATACTGTCCATCATTGCCGAAGAAAGCGGCTTTATGGGCGTCCTTATCGTTATATTCCTCTTCGCCATCCTGATTTTCAGGGGGCTTCTGATATCCTTCAGGGCGCCGGAACTTTTCAGCACCCTTCTTGCCGCAGGATTGACAATGGTTATTGCCCTTGAAGCATTTATCAATATCGCCGGTGTCATGGGTTTGATCCCACTAAAGGGACTGGCGCTTCCGCTCGTCAGTTATGGTGGCACATCGCTGATCATGTCCCTGGCAACGGTCGGTATACTGCTGAATATCTCCTCCTATCAAAAATGAAAAGATACGGGGACGGGATATGAAAGTTATTATAGCTGGCGGCGGCACGGGAGGACACCTTTTCCCTGGAATTGCCATAGCAGAGGAAATCTTGAGAAGGGACCAGTCGAGCAGTATCCTTTTTATAGGAACGCAGAGGGGACTGGAAAAGAGGGTGCTTGGCAATATGGGATTTAATCTGCGCACCCTTGATGTGGAAGGGATTAAAGGAAGGGGAATTGCAAAGGCCCTCGGCGCGATCCTCAAGATTCCGCGAAGTTTAGTCGAATCTTACAGGCTGATCCGCTCGTTCTGCCCGGACATCGTAATCGGGGTAGGAGGCTATGCCTCTGGTCCGGCCGTGATGACTGCCCGCCTAATGGGTATCAAAACGGCCATTGCCGAGCAGAACGCCCTGCCCGGCATCACCAACCGGATCCTCGGAAGAATTGTTGACAGGATATTCCTTACCTTCCCTGAAACAAAGAAGTGGTTCCCTGAAAAAAAGACCATAGCTACCGGAAACCCTGTAAGGGCTGCCTTCCTGGCTGGAATACGGGAAGCAGGAAAAAGTGCTGGCAAGTTCACACTTCTTATTTTTGGCGGAAGCCAGGGCGCCCACAGCATAAATCTGGCTGTCCTCGATTCCCTTACTTATCTCACGAAGATCAAGGACCAGTTGAAAGTCATTCACCAGACAGGGAGTGCGGATCTTGATTCAATCTTGCTCAATTACCAGTCCCGCGGGATTGATGCGGAGGTTCTCCCTTTTATCATGGACATGGCCCAGGCGTTCAGATCTGCTGACCTCCTTATATGCAGGGCCGGCGCCACTTCTATTGCCGAAATCACTGCCAGCGGAAAGGCCTCCGTATTGATACCTTTTCCGCATGCGGTAAATGATCACCAGGCGAAAAACGCTGAGGCGCTGGTCAACGCGGGGGCAGCCGTGCTGATACGCGAAAAGGACATCAGCGGCAAAACACTGGCTGAAACCATCGAAAAATTTTATCACCATCCGGAATTGATTAGAGCGATGGAAGCCAGATCAGCGAGCCTCGGTAACGCCAGGGCGGCAGCCGATATCGTAGATATTTGCATAGACATGGTAACTTTAAGAAATTTGTAAATTTTTGTAGATTTAATACAAGATATAGTATATAGAAGCAAACGATACACAATATGCAGTGAAATGATCAATACTTTGACAATAGATATGGCAGGCTGGGTGGTCAAGTAATGAATAACGGTAACAAAAGAGATACCATGCGCAGAAAAGTAAAGCGCATCCACTTTGTTGGCATAGGCGGCATCGGCATGAGTGGTATAGCAGAGGTACTCCTCAACCTGGATTACACGGTCAGCGGATCCGATCTCAGTGAAACCGATCTGACTCACAAACTGGCTTCCCTGGGCGCCAAAATTTATGCTGGTCATAATGCCTCCCAGCTTGGTGATGCGGACGTTGTCGTTACCTCAACAGCGGTTAAATCCGATAATCCGGAGGTACTGGAGGCGCATAGAAAAAATATCCCTGTTATACCTCGGGCTGAGATGCTCGCAGAATTGCTTAAGATGAAGTTTTCCATTGCCGTATCGGGAAGTCACGGAAAAACAACAACCACCTCGATGGTCGCAACAGTCCTTGCATCCGGGGGTCTTGATCCCACGATGGTGATCGGGGGCAAACTTGCCAGCATCGGCAGTAACGCAAAGCTGGGGGATGGAGAGGTTATTGTAGCTGAGGCCGAGGAAAGTGACGGATCCTTCCTGAAACTTGCCCCTTCTTTAGCTGTGATAACAAACATCGACCTCGAACACCTTGATCACTACAGAGATATTGAAGAGATCAAAGATGCCTTTCTGCAGTTCGCCAACATCGTTCCCTTCTACGGCTCCACGATCCTCTGCATTGACGATGATAACGCAAAGGACATCCTGCCAAAAATAAAGCGAAAGACCGTAACTTACGGGCTTGCGCCTCCTGCCGACTACAGGGCAAGCGCCATATCATTTTCCGGATCCTCTTCCAGTTACACCCTCCATTACAAAGAAGACGCCTGCGGAACAGTAACTCTGAACGTTCCCGGCCTTTTCAATGTTTATAATTCCCTGGCTGCGATTGCCGTCGCCCGGGAACTGGATATGGAATACGAATCCATCAAGGAAGGACTGAAGAGTTTTACCGGTGTCCAGCGCCGGCTGGAGGTTAAGGGAAGGGTAAAAGGGATCACGGTCGTCGATGATTACGGCCATCACCCAACGGAAATCAGGGAGACTTTGAGGGCAGCAAAGCAGGTATGGAAGAATAAAATAATAGTAGTTTTCCAGCCCCATCGCTATACCAGGACAAAGGCCCTTTTCAATGAGTTTCTGGCAGCCTTCCCGGACGCAGATTCCCTCATCGTGACAGATATCTATGCGGCAAGCGAGGTCCCTATAGAGGGCGTAAATGCGGCGAAACTCTGTGAAGGTCTCCACAACCAGGGCCACCCAGACGTGGTCTATATGCGCGATTTTGACGACATTGTGGAATATCTGCTTTCTATTACAGAACCCTCAGACGTCATAATCACGCAGGGAGCCGGCAATGTTTGGAAGATCGGCGAGGATTTCTTAAAGAAGGCCTCGCAGAAATGATGTAATCGGAAATGACATTATGCTCATGGACACAACGCTCCGCCAAAAGCTAAAGGACATGGTTTCCGGCAAAATTATGTTCGATGAGCCCATGTCTCGCCATACGTCGATCGGTGTCGGCGGGATTGCCGATGCAGTAGTTTGGCCGGAACGCAGTGAAGATCTAAGCCGGATTATCCATTTTTTATGGCATTCTCAGATACCGTTTATTCCCGTCGGCAACGGAACGAATTTGATCGTGAAGGACGGCGGTTATAAAGGTACAGTAATCTCGATGCAAGGTCTAAACAGTGTCAGTTTGACAGAAAGAGGCAGCAAGGAGGCGCTGATCCACGCAGGCGCAGGTGTTACCCTCTCCGAAATAGTTCTACAGTCTGAAAAGAGAGCTCTTTCAGGCATGGAATTCTGTGCCGGTATTCCCGGCAGTGTAGGAGGGGCAGTAAGAATGAATGCCGGCGCCTGGGGCAAAGAGATTAAGGATGTCGTTGAAACAGTTGAAGTGATGATTATCAGCGGAGAAATACTGTCATCCAAGAGGGATGACCTCAAATTTGAATACAGGAATCTTAATATTTCGGAAGGAACGATTATTATTGGCGCGTCATTTCTCCTGACACGGGCGATAGAGGAACAGGTCCATGCCCGGATTAATGAGATCCTCGGAAAACGAAAGAATAAGCACCCTCTTGAATATCGCAACGCGGGTTCCATATTCAAGAACCCGAATGGAGGTATCCCTGCAGGCCAGATAATTGACGAATTGGGGCTTAAAGGCATGCGGATAGGCGATGCAAAGATCTCAGAAAAACATGGAAACTTCATTGTCAATTTAGGAAACGCAAAAGCGAGTGACATCATTGCTCTGATTGACATGATCAAGACGAAGGTCAACGAGGAGCGCGGTATCAAGTTACAGACAGAGGTCAAGATCGTCGGGGAAGATAGATGAAAAATCCCGTTAAATCAAGGCTGGAAGCTAAAAAATATAGACTGAAAAGACGTTTAAAACACATTTTGCACGAAGTGTTGCGGACGGCCTTGTTACTGAGCGCCATTTCGATAGTCGGCGCCGGCATGATCTGCGGGTATAACTTCGCCATCAGTTCTCCTTACTTTCAGATCAAAGAGGTTATTGTTCATGGCTGCAAGGAACTCACGGAAAAAGAAATTCTGTCATATGCCGCCATCAAGCCGTCCCAGAATCTCCTGGCTACTAATCTTGGCACAATCGCCCGCAGGATTGAATCAAACCCGTGGATAAAGGAAGTTTCCGTAGGAAGAGAACTCCCTAACCGGTTGATTATTGATCTCCAGGAAAGAACCGTTGTAGCGTTGGTTAAACACGATAACGGTTTTAGCCTATTGGATCTCGATGGCGTTACCTTCAAGAAACTTGAAAAAAACGACGAGGTCGATATTCCAGTGCTTAACGGATGTTATTCTGGTGATAACAATTCTCTAATGTTCACAAAATCACTTGAACTCTTGAGATTGCTTTCAGCTTCGAAGGAGTTCCCCACGATAAGGAATATTGCGGAAATTCATGGCCACGAAGTGTTCGGACTTTCTCTTTTTACCGACAGCGGTTTATGCATCAGGCTTGGTCTTGACAGCTACGAAAATAAATTAAAGCGCCTGAACACTGTTATGGCTGACCTGGAAAGACGAAACATGAAATTAGGATTTCTGCTCATCGATCTCAACGATCCGGCCAAAATCGCCGTTCAGCAGAGAAATGTATTAAGCCCCGCAATTCCGATAAGGTCAAAGAAGGGATTGAGGACGTAAGAGAAGCGGTTGCTGGTCGGCAATGAGCTCAAATTGTCACTAATTTATTAACATTTACGGTCCAGAAAAGATGAAAAAAGGCGGATCAAAGGTGGTCAAGAAAGGACATGTAATTGTTGGCCTGGACTTAGGCACCACTAAAACCTGTGCCATTGTGGCTGAAGTCACCGATACCGGCATAGACATCTTAGGCATAGGCTCTCATCCGTCGGAGGGTATGAGAAAGGGCGTCGTCGTTAATATCGAGAGTACCGTGGATGCCATCAGAAAGGCCGTGGAAGAGGCTGAGCACATGTCTGACTGCGAAATAAGGTCCGTTCATGTGGGCATTGCCGGCGGACACATAAAAGGACAGAACAGTATCGGTATTGTGGCCGTTAAAGGTCGAGAGGTTGACGAGGATGACGTACAGAGGGCAGTTGAGGCATCAAAGGCCATTGCCATTCCACTGGACAGACAAATTTTGCACACGCTCCCTCAAAACTTTGTAGTTGACGACCAAAACGGCATCAGAGACCCCATCGGCATGTCTGGCGTCCGCCTCGAGGCCAAGGTTCACATAGTGACAGGTTCCGTCACGTCCGTGCAGAACATAGTGAAGTCGGTTAACCGCGTTGGATTGGAAATAGACGACATTGTCCTCGAACAGCTGGCGTCAAGTGAAGCAGTTCTCGGTCCTGATGAAAAGGACTTGGGGGTGGTCCTCTTAGATATCGGTGGGGGCACGACAGACATCGCCGTTTTTTCCGAGGGTAGCATAAAACACACGGCAGTACTTCCCGTTGGCGGCAACTACATCACCAGCGATATTGCAACCGGGTTGAGAACACCTCTTACGGAAGCAGAAAAGATCAAACTGAAGTACGGTTGTTCCTTCACACCCATGATACCAAAAGACGAAGTCATAGAGGTTCCCAGCGTTGGTGGCCGAGAGCCAAGAGAAGTGACCCGTCAGATTCTCGGCAGGATTATCGAACCGAGGACAGAGGAAATCCTGAATCTCGCTTATAAGGAAATTATCAAATCCGGGTATGAAGACATACTTGCCGCCGGCGTTGTTCTAACGGGAGGCACTGCCATCATGGAAGGAATCACGCAGTTGGCCGAGCACGTATTTAATATGCCCGTCAGACGAGGCTGTCCAGTAGGCGTGGGAGGACTGATAGACGTAGTAAACTCTCCCATGTATGCAACAGGCGTGGGGCTTGTTATTTATGGAGGTAAAGCCTTATCGAAAGATGCCCTAAAAAGGTTTGAAACAAGCATATTGAGCAAAACAATAGGTAACATGAAAAAATGGTTTCTAGAATTCTTTTAGAGGGGAGGGAGGATTATGTTTCAATTGGTGCAGCCAAATAACATGAGCTCAGCGAAGATCAAAGTAATAGGCATAGGTGGAGCGGGAGGCAATGCCGTAAATACGATGATTTCATACAACCTCAAAGGTGTCGATTTCATCGCGGCAAATACGGATGCCCAGGCCCTGGGAGCATCCAGGTCCCCTATCAAGATTCAGATCGGCACTGAGGTTACTAAAGGACTCGGAGCTGGTTCAAATCCTGACGTGGGAAGAAGAGCAGCTATTGAAACGAAAGATCCATTGAGGAATTCTGTCGAAGGGGCGGACATGGTTTTCATCACCGCCGGCCTCGGCGGCGGTACTGGCACCGGAGGCGCGCCCATAGTTGCGGAAATTGCCAAGGAACTGGAGATACTTACTGTTGCTATCGTCACAAAGCCATTTCTCTTTGAAGGAAAGAAAAGGAATCAGCAGGCGGAAGAAGGCATTGCGGAGCTGAGGAAGATCGTGGATACCCTCATTGTTGTTCCCAATCAGAGACTCCTGGGTCTGGGGGGGAAAACCCTTTCGCTTCTGGAGGCATTCAAAAAGGCAGACGATATCCTTTATTATGCCGTAAAGGGAATTTCCGACTTGATTATGGTTCCCGGTCTGATCAACCTCGACTTTGCCGACGTCAGGAGCATAATGTCTGAGATGGGGATGGCGCTTATGGGAACCGGAATTGCATGCGGTGATTGTAGAGCCGTGGAAGCCGCGCAGAGGGCGATATCTTCTCCGCTCCTCGAAGACAATACCATCCAGGGTGCGCACGGTATCCTGCTGAATATCACGGGCGGCCCTGATATGACCCTTTTTGAAATCAATGAGGCATCCTCTCTGATCCAGTCGGAAGCCCATGAGGATGCGAATATCATCTTCGGCACTGTCGTGGATGAAAACATGGGAGATGAAATACGCATTACAGTCATAGCAACCGGTTTTAACGAGCCACAGAAGCACAAACAAGTCTTGAAAAATGTTTCACGTATGGGCAACAAGAGGGAGGATCTCTCTATGCCCGCATATTTAAGGCATGAAAAGCCCATTGAAAATGTCAACGTAGTGAAGATGGGAATGGTGGACGATATTGACCATCTCGATCTTGAGATACCTACTTTTTTAAGAAGACAGGCAGATTAGAGGAGAAGAGTTCAAGCTGTAAATGCAAAATCCTAAAGAATATGGTTCGCTCTGTTACTAAGTGAGGAGCAAATACGAAATTCTAAATCCGAAAATCTAAACAACATCAAAATCCGAATGATAACTCGTTTAGAATTTCGATATTTGAATTTGTTTAGGATTTAGAAATTAGGATTTTGGATTTTATGTCCTGGAAACTCAAGAAAAAATATAATGACGTCTTAGCCAATGAAGAAGGATATGAGAAGAAGATCTGGGGAGAACTCCTCAAAGTTTGCCTCGCCTACCCTAATTACTACAGGACGGGAATGCCCAACCTTGGATTCCAAACCGTCTATTCTTTAATAAATCGCGAAGAATCATTTCTCTGTGAAAGAGCCTTTATTCCTGACCCTGAGGACGAAACAGCGTTCTTTTCCGGATCAATCCCCCTCTTCAGCCTGGAGTCACAGAAGCCCCTCGCTGAATTCGACATCATTGCCTTTTCGATCCCCTTTGAAAATGATTATCCCGGCATTCTGAAAATGTTAAGCATGGCGGGAATTACGCTCTCCGCCGGAGAAAGAAAAGAAGCGGAGCCTTTAATTATTGGCGGCGGTGTCTCAGTGACCCTGAATCCGGAACCCCTGGCGGATTTTTTCGACCTATTTCTCTTGGGAGAGGCGGAAGAGCTGCTGCCCGAATTTCTCCATGTCTTTGAAAATTCCTGCCGCCTTGGTCTCAAACGAAAGGAGCTCCTTTTTCGCACACAGAGAGACGTAGAAGGGGCTTATGTTCCAAAATATTACAGAGTATATTACAGGGCAGACCATCTAATAGAAGATATGCGGCCTGTAGATGCTTCATTGCCTGTAAAGATAAAGACAAGGCATATTTCCGACATTAACAACTTCACGACCGATCAATGCATAAGTACTCCCGCTCACGAATTCAAGGAACTATTCTTAACCGAAGTAAGCCGCGGATGCCGGCGCGGATGTCGCTTCTGTGCGGCAGGATTTATATACAGGCCCGCGAGATTCAGGAGCCTGGAGACGCTCGAGTCGTCCTTTATCAGTGGAATGAGCAGGCAAAAAAAAATCGGCCTCCTCGGTACGGCGGTTTCCGATCATCCTGACCTGCCGGCGCTGTGCCGATACATCATGGATAGGAACGGCGAAGTCTCTCTCGGCTCTTTCAGGCTGGATCGTATTGATACCGAATTGGTTTCTCTGCTCCAGAAATCGCGCGTCGAAACTGTGTCTCTGGCGCCGGAGGCGGGCAGTCAACGATTAAGAGACGTGATCCGCAAAGGCATAACGGATGAAGATATTTTCCATGCCGTCCGATTGCTCATCGATCACTGTATCGTCAATATAAGGCTTTATTTCATGGTCGGCCTGCCGACGGAGACGGAGGCTGACATAGATGCTATCATAGATATGGTCAAGAAGATAAAACATCACGTAATGAAAGTTTCTGCGGGAAGAAAAAGGTTCAAGCGCATTACCCTAAGCATCAATCAGTTCATCCCGAAACCCTTTACGCCATTTCAGTGGCTGCCTCTCGAAGACATCAACGGCGTAAGAAAGAGGATGAGGAAGATTGAGAATGCAATTCGCAAGGAGCCGTCTGTAAAGGTAATCCACGACCTTCCGAAATGGAACTACATACAGGCACTGCTCTCCCTCGGAGATAGGCGAGTCAGCGGCATCCTTCTTGCGACTCATGCAAACAAAGGCAACTGGCCAAAGGCCTTTAAGGAAGTCAATGTTAATCCGGATTTCTACGTATATCGCCACAAAGGTATAGGTGACATTTTACCATGGGACTTTATTGACCACGGAATCGACAAACAGTATCTCGTCAGCGAATACAATAAAGCGATGGCGAGACATTAATCTTACGTGACATGCGCTCTATCATCCACACCACGTGCATGTGACCGACACTTTGCACTCAAAAGCAGGGATAAAATAGGTTATGCTGTGCATTCGTAGAAACCAACTGGCCTTGGATGGCTATTCCAGGAAGAGAATGGTCATATACATCATTTGCAGCATCTGTTTTATATTCGCGACGTCCTCGTTTGCAGACGTTAAGACTTCAAGCTGGGTGGAAAAGGGTGTGGCCCTCGTAATAGAGGGAAAGTATAACGAAGCGATAGAAGCCTTCAACAAGGCTATAGAACTCAATCCCAAGGACGCAGTTGCATACAATAACAGAGGCGCCGCCTATGGCCAGACAGGAAACTACAAACAGCAGATTGAGGACAGCAGCAAGGCCCTGCAGCTAAATCCTAAAGACGCTGTGGCCTTCAATAATCGTGGGGTTGCCTACGGGGAGTTGGGTAACTATGAGCAGGAAATTGAAGACTGCACCAAGGCCATTGAACTGAACCCCAAGTTGGCCGTCGCTTATTACCATCGCGGAGTTGCCTATCAGAAACGGGGAAACCCAAAACAAGCCATAAAGGATAAGAGCAAAGCCTATGCACTGAATCCAAGAAAGACATGGGGCAAGGTGGAAATCGTAACGTCCGAGGCAGCCGTACATTCTAAAGATGAAAATAGGGTCAAGGTAATAGGGAATCGGGATAGTAAACGTTATCATCTTCCGGGAATGAAATACTATGACAAAGTTCTAGAGCATCACCGCATCATATTTGACTCAGAAGAGGAAGCCATCAAGGCCGGTTATCGCAAGGGCAGCCAGTAAAGGGCCGCAACAAGATAGATACGGCCCGTTTCATATTGACAGTTAAAAGCGTTTTTCTTATAGTTATTTGAGCAGTAACTTATCTTTAATATATGCCATGAGAAGCTTCAGAATAGCCACCTACAACGTCAATTCCGTCCGATCCCGCCTCCACGTTGTTATACCGTGGCTTAAAGCAAATCGCCCGGATGTCTTTTGCATGCAGGAGACTAAGGTTGACGACAAGAATTTCCCCTTTGGCGAGTTTGAAGACTCCGGCTACCATGTAACCTTTAGAGGAGATAAACGCTATAACGGTGTCGCCGTGGCATCCCTGGAGAAACCGGAGGGGGTCCATTTCGGTCTTGATGACGGAGACCCGCCCGATGAAGACCGTCTGATAAGAGGCGTGTTTTCAGGCATACCCGTATTAAACACGTATGTTCCTCAGGGCCGCGACCTGGAAAGTGAACACTTCGCATACAAGCTTAGATGGTTCAAACGGCTCAGGGAATTTCTTAAGAAATCCTATTCACCCGATAAGCCCTTGATCTGGTGCGGAGACCTCAATGTAGCGCCGGAAGCCATAGACGTACACGATCCCAAAAGGCTCCTCGGCCATGTCTGTTTTGCACCGGAGGTGCGGCAGGCTTTTGATCTCGTGAAGTCATGGGGCTTTCTTGATCTCTTCAGAAAATTCCACCCCGGTGAAGGGAGTCATTATACGTTCTTCGATTACCGGGTGCCGAAATCCGTCGATCGGGGCCTGGGCTGGCGGGTGGACCACATCTTAGCAACTCCACCCCTTGCTGACAAATCAACAGACTGCAAAATTGACATGAAGACAAGGCTTGCGGAAAAACCATCAGATCATACGGTCGTTATCGCCGAATTCAAGCTATGATGAAGGAGAAAAGATACATGGATGAACATGCTGAGATCTTGAAGAAGAACGAAGAAATCGCAAAGAAGATAAGCAAGATCGAGAAAAGCCTTCCTTCCTTCCTCAACGCCAAAGACCTTTTCGAAAAGCTGCTCGTACAGATTGAAGAAGAATTCGGCATTCCATTCGTGTGGATCTCAATTGCCACTGAAACCGATTTGGCAAGCTTGATTCAGTTACTAAGAGCATCGTATATTATCAAGGAACGTCTCAACATAATAGACCGTGTCACATTCCTAAGTATCATCGCAGACAGCACGAAACCTGTCCTCGCCAACAATGATCTCAAACCATTTTATAAGCTTCTCCCGCGGAAGAAGAAATTCTTTATCAGGTCTCTTGCCATTGCCCCCATAATCGTCAACAGCGAGATTATGGGCAGCATAAATCTCGGAGACTATTCCAATCTGCGCTACCAGCCGGGTATGGAGACGGAACTGCTTGAGAGGCTGGTATCCAATGTATCTCTTTGCCTATCAAACTTCATGACCTGCGAAAAGGAAGCATCAAAGCAGTAGAAGTATAGCGGGAAACCACGCTGGCTCAAGGGAAAGACCTGGACCAAAGTGATTTTGGGAGATCTGCGTTCTCAATCTCTGCTGTGGCTTCTTGCGGGGGCATCTGCATCCAAGTCATTTAATACCAGAGAAACGCGCTTATCCACCAGCGCTTCTATCTCATCGGTGTCTTCCATAGACAATGCAGCGGCTAAGACATCTCTCGCATCCGCGAGCCTCACGTTTCTGATAAGATGCCTTAGCTGATCGATACCCATCGCCAGGTAAAGGTATGCGCATTTAGGATTTGCCGCCGCTTCACCGCAGATGACCATGGGCTTATCATTTTTCCTGCAGATTGAAGCAATGTCCAGGATGGTGGAAATCACGGCGGGATGTAGCGGGTTAAATATGGGCGCAACTTTTTGATTATTTCTATCCACGGCAAGAATAAACTGGATGAGGTCATTGGTACCGACGCTGACGAAATCCACATACTTGAGCAGTTTTTCCAGGATAACCGCGGCCGCCGGCACTTCAAGTAGGAGACCCACTTTGATTTTGTCGTCAAAGGGTATGCCTTTTTCCCGCAAGCGCGACTTTTCCTCGTCTATAATTGACAGAGTGTCCTTTATTTCTCTCACTGAAGAAATCATGGGAAACAGGATTTTTAGATGACCAAATGCTGATGCCCGCAAGATAGCGCGTATCTGTTCCCTGAAAACATCCCTGAGCTCAAGGGACACCCGGATAGACCTCCAGCCTAAGAAGGGGTTATCCTCTCTCGGATAGTCCAGATAGGAAAGGAATTTATCGCCTCCCACATCGAGGGTGCGCATGGTAACATCTTTCCCCTTGGCTGCCGCAAGCACGCGCCGGTAAAGGTCAACCTGTTCGCTTTCCGAGGGAAAGCGTTCCCTCACAAGAAAGGGAAACTCAGTTCTATAAAGACCGATATGGTCTGCACCGTATTTTTCCACAAGTTCAAAGTCGGAGAGAAGACTGATGTTAGCGCCAAGCCTGACTTCAAAACCATCCGGCGTTTGAGCTTTCATCGGCCTTATGGCCTCAAGCCTTCCATACTGCCTTGCCTTTTCATCTTCGAGGCGCTGATATTCCCGTATGATCATTTCCGACGGTTCGTGATAGATGACACCCGACCTGCCGTCCATAATCAATAAATCGCGCTCCTGTATTTCCCTGAGGAGCGCCCTGGAAATAATTACCATAGGTATCTCAAAGGACCTTGCAAGAATTGCCACGTGGGATGCCTCACCGCCTTTTGACACGATGATGCCTTTCAGGTTCTCCTGCCTGAGATGGATCAATTCACCGGGAGATATGCTCGATGCAATGACGATTGTCTTTCCTGAAAATATTTTGGGGTCCTCATCTTCGAAGCCAAGAAGATTTTTTAATATCCTTTTCCCCACGTTTTCAATATCAAACCCTCTTTCCCGGAGGTAGGGGTCCTCCATCTTGGAAAACAGCCGCACGTAGTCCAGAATGACTTCCTTTAATGCATACTCGGCTGCATGCTTCTGCCTGATACTGGCAATGATTTTGTTTTTCAGGCCGCTGTCGTGGAGATACTTGAGATAGGTGCGCAAAATGTCTTCATCACCCGGGGAAACTTCAGACCTAACATCACTACACAAGCGCTCGACCTGCTCTTCGGAGCGTTTGAGGGCATTTTCAAGCCTGCTGATTTCATGATCCACATCATCGGCTTCATGAAAATATACATCGGAAAATCCTATTGACTCCCGGATGTAGTGGGCATGTCCTTCTCCGAATCCGGCGGATACAGGCACGCCCTTTAATAAATCCTTCTTGACAACTTCCTTTGTTTTTCCCTCCTCCAGGCCTGAAACCGCATCCGCTGTCTCATCCGTATGCCCAGTCCTTTCCTTCATGTCTCTCAAGAGATTGGCATAAGCCGCCACCCCCGCTATCTGAGAAACAACCATGGAAAATATGGCGATGTCAGATTCGTCTATGGCTGATTCATCGACTGTTTGAATAACCAGGACCCCCAGGGCCTCGCTGTGGTAAACAAGGGGAAGACCCAAAAAACTATGATATTTTTCTTCGCCGCTCCCTTCGAAATACTTGTATCTTGGATGACGCGCGGGATTTTTCACAAAAAGAGGCGTCATTTCCTCGAGGACAAGACCCGTCAGGCCCTCATCGAGGGTCATGTATATCTTGCCAACCATGTCCTCATTCAAACCGACAGTTGCCGCCAGAGACAGGCGATTATTAGTCCCGTCAAATATATAGATGGAACAGACATCAACACTGAATTTGTCGGCAATAAGTCTGACAATTTCGCGAAGTGAATCCGCCGGGCTGCTTGAACCGCTGATGATTCTGCCTACATCTTCAATGATTGATATACTTCTTTGTTCAAATGCACGTCCTGCCATGCTTCGGTCATCCTCAAATGGGTGCTAAACCCCGTTATTCTTCACAGCGGAAGCTACCATGAATTCCTGTATCTAACAATCACTTTCAAATTAGAAGCTAAACTCCTGCAAGGCGGGCTTGAGGAGCTCCTTACGAGTCAATCAAGCAGTCCTTTACCACACTGGATATTCATGATACAAAAAAGCAGAGTCCTAAACGGAGGAAGTGACTGACCTCGATGCGGCATCGTCATCCGAAACGTTTTAGCAAAAAAAATCAGTTTCGCAGAAAAACCAAACCCCGCGAACATACAAGATTGCAGGCCGATGCCGAGCCCGTGCTTAAAGGGATATTTGCAAAAATCGGAAGGCCCGTCTCCAC
>PDVH01000014.1_pt1 | contig 55482 bp, 50 predicted proteins | sample 1369781 | NCBI WGS metagenome assembly PDVH01 (sample SAMN07795378, study PRJNA414565) | Alkali sediment metagenome, whole genome shotgun sequencing project. | isolation source: glacial lake sediment | place: Bosnia and Herzegovina: Donje Bare Lake | collected 2016-06
CTCCACCTGAGCCAAACCTTCCCCCCCCTTCTCTGCCAGGGCCCTGTTATAGTAATCTTCCGCCTGCCCCCTTTCCTTGAGAGCGTCATGTATCATCCCCAGACGCACGAGGGCCGAGGCGCGAACCCGGGCATTATAGGGCGCCTTATCCATAAGTACCTTCTCAAGATATTCGGACGCCTTAGCATATTCTCCCTCGTTGAAAAAGATTCTTCCCATTAACTGATCGAGACGCGGCTGTAGTTGGGGAACAAAGGGGGGCGTCCCTGCTTGAATCTTTTTTTCAATATCAAGGGCCGTGGCAAAAGCTTCCTGGAATTGGTGGAGCTCGGAGAGGGCATTAGCCAAGGCAAATGAAAAATTATAATTACGGGGAAACCTTTTCTTTAACTCGCGGGCAATGGGAAGAGCCCGGGCAGGTTGTTTTTCAAAGTTCACATACACCGATGCGAGTTCAGACTGTGCAAGTTCTTTTAGAAGATCTCCTCTCTGTGCCGCCAATTCCAGTTCCTGAAGCCCTTTCTTGCTGTCTCCAGAGGTGATCAGCAGGGAAGAAAAGAAACGGGCCACGGGAGGGAGGTGATCTAGATGGTAATGGAGCAAGCCCATGAGAAAATACGTATCATAATTTTGTGGATCTTCTTTCTTTGCTTTCTCCAAGTAATCCCAGATATTCGATGTTTCCTGCGCTACGACGCGCCACTGTTTTTGCCCGATGGCCCAACGGACTTTTATAATCTTCGCCATGGCCAGGGCAAAGTAAGCCTGACCATCATTCGGATTCTTCTCAATCCTGCTCTGGCCTCTGACTAAGGCTTCGCCGACGTAACGAAACATTGACTCCTGATATTTCTCCCGCTCCTTCTGATCGAGGCTAATCTCATAAAAGAACAAGTTAGCCAGAGCAAAAAAAGCATAGCCAGTCGGATCTTCTCGATCCAGATCTACGGCTTTTTGTAGATATGCGTTTGCGTTCTGCGGTTCCAGGTTGAAAACTTTTTCAATTCCCTGTCTGAGATAGGAATGAAGCTGGTCAGGCCTCGATTGGGCTGCTACCGCCCGAGTTTCAGTAGCGGAGATTATAAGGAGTAGAGAAAGCTGAAGGAAAAGAATTGCTGCCTTTTTTTTGTTCATGATCGGTATGCTCCTTACAGGTTCTTGGAGATGAATTTCAACATCTGCTTGAAGACCCCCTCAAGAATATCCCGCTGAATAAAATAGTCCGGCATTTGTTTATAGAAATAATCAGTAATGGCCTTTCCGGCAGCATCGATATCACCGCCATGCCTGCGGTATGCATCCTCCATAACGACCTTCCATTTGAGGCCTTCCTTAAAGGTCAGGTCGAGAAAACGGGATGCCTCATCCCCCGTGATGTAGCCGTAATGGTCACCGCAGAGGTAGGACACCGGCAAAGGCTCCAATTTTTCCAGGCTAGCCAGATACTGCGTCATATTTGTATTCATGGAAGGGAAGCAGAAGTCCTTGTAAGGAATCCCTGCGGCATCGGAGGCGAACATAACCTTCTTGCCAGGCTCGTAGGCAGTAATGGAACAGTTGGAATGACCGGGTGTATCCAAGATCAGCAGGCTGGCACCGCCAAGATCTATCTTATCTCCTTCGGCTAAGGTGATACCAGTAATGTCGTCACGCCAGTCGAGATCGTAGGCGTCGAGGGCGTTTTCGACGCCCCACCATGTTGCACTGAGCTTGCTGTAGCTGTTCATGACTTCGATGGCTTTGGGCATGGAGAATATCTTCCAGGCTGGCGCTGAGGCGCATACATCTATCCTAGGATAGTTACGCTTGAAATATGGGACGATTCCCACATGATCGAAATGCGAATGGAGGATCAGTATCTTCCCGATTTTTTTCGCGTCGATTCCGAACGCCTTCATTTGTTCTAGAACGTCAGGAAGTATGTAGCTCATGGCACCGTTAATCAAGATTGCATCGTTTCGTCCTTCAAAAATGTAGACCCCCGCTTCCTCACGGCCAAGGTACCAAAGATTATCCGTGACCTTTCCCGCCTTTCTATGCCGCATAAATTCCACCTCCGTTACATGAACTTTTCTTTGTCAATATTTATTCTTCCACTCGCACGTGGTTTATCCTTTGGATTTTCCGGATTCTTCTAAACGTGTGAGCCGTTCTTTGATCTCCTCAATTTCCTTTCGAGTAGGCACATTCATACGATTCAGAAGACCTGTTGCCATCTGTTCCATCTTGTCTTCCAGATCCTTTTTTGCCTGCTTTGATTTTTCCACAAATTCACTGACAGCCTCCCTTGCCTCTTTCTCAGTCATTTCTCCCTTCTTGACGAGTTCCTCCATCATCTCCTGGATTTTTTCCGTAGTCATTATCGCCAATCCCGCTCCTGCCAATGTCATTTTCCTGATATAGTCAAGCATTGCCATCCCTCCTTTATATTTGCATAGTTTTATTTTAAATTTTCTATCAGAAAATGTCAACGTAATGGTTCCGCTGATATGGTATTTGCACTCAGCAGCCACGTGTGATAAACAGCGGTCACCATGGATGAGTGGGAATGAAAGGCAGGGGTGTTTATGGAAGTTGCGAAACTAATAGGCAAGGCAAGAGCTGAAGGGAGAAGTGCCCTTACAGAAGCGGAATCCAAGGAGCTGCTCAAGAATTACGGCCTGCCTGTGGTTGATGAAAGCGTTGCAACAAGCCTGGAGGAGGCAGTTATAAAGGCTGAGGTCGCGGGTTTTCCCGTAGTTGTAAAAGGTCTCGGCGCTCGACTGATACATAAGACGGAACGCGGCCTTGTCAAGCTGAACCTGAAAAGCGCAGAAGATGTCCGAAAAGCTGCTGGAGAAATCGCCCAGGCTGCGGGTGATGACCTGGAAGGGTTTCTCATATACCACATGGTGGAAGGCAGACGGGAATTCATGGCGGGGCTGTTTCATGATGCCCAATTCGGTCCGGTTGTAATGTTCGGTTTGGGAGGCATCTTTGCTGAGGCGCTTGCTGATGTGGCGTTTCGCATTGCACCCCTCGATGAAACATACGCCCATGACATGATAAGAAAAATCAGGGCTGTTGACCTGCTGGGAAAGTTTCGCGGTGAGGCTGCGGTAAAAAGTGACCAGATCGTCAGAATACTGGTTGGTTTATCCAAGCTTGGAATGGAACATCCGGAGGTGCAGGAGGTTGATATCAATCCCCTGCTCGTCGGGCCGGATGGCCAGGTAACCGCTGTAGATGCGCTAGTCATTGTCGGCAGCGTTCCTCAAAAAAAATCTGTGCGTCCTTTCACGGACAAAATGGCAATGCGAGATTTCTTTCATGCCCGCTCGATTGCGTTTGTCGGCGCGTCTGCTACGTTCGGTAAATGGGGATACACTCTCTTCACTAATGTGGTTGCCGGGAATTTCCAAGGCGAGGTTTATCTGGTTAATCCTAAAGGTAGTGAAATTGCAGGAAGACCTATCTTCAAATCTTTGGCAGACATCCCTGGGCCTGTAGACCTCGCCGTCGTAACGGTCCCTGCCGCAAAGGTTTGTGACCTCATTCCTCAGCTTAAGGCAAAAGGTATCAGGAGCGTACTCTTAGTCACATCGGGTTTCAGTGACGCGGGAAAAAAGGGTTTGCGCCTAGAGGAGCGACTGGTGGAAAATGCGCGTGAGGCAGGAATTACAATTCTCGGGCCTAACACAATGGGACTGTGCAATATCGGGCAATCTCGGGACACAGCTATTGATGTTTGCGGAGAGTGAGGGGATCGGGATACGCGCGTTTATCGGATCCGGAAATGAGGCGATGATTACGATTGAAGACTACATGGAATTCTTTGAAACGGATGACTTGACAAAAACAGTGGTACTATACGTAGAAAGCCCTAAAGATGGGAGGCGGTTTTTCGAATCAACCAGGAGGGGTTCCCGAAAAAAGCCGGTTCTTATGCTTAAGGGCGGTCGCACACGCGCTGGTAACCGCGCCGCCGCTAGTCATACAGGCGCATTAGCCTCCAATATTGAAGTATTTAAGGCCGCGTGCCGCCAGGCTGGGGTTGTTCTGGGAGAGACTTCCATGGATCTCCTTGATCTTTCAGCTGCATTTTCGTCGCTCCCGTTGCCACAGGGTAATAAGGTGGCAATAATGACATTGGGTGGGGGCTGGGGGGTAGTTGCGGCCGATCTATGCACTGAATATGGGCTGGAAGTGCCTGAACTTCCGTCTCATTTAATATCGAGGATCGATAAAGTTCTTCCTCCTTACTGGAGCCGGTCTAATCCGGTTGACTTGGTCGCAGAAATGAATCTCTCCGTTCCCATCATAATCATTGAAGAATTACTGAAGTGGGATGGCTGTGATGCAGCAATTCACCTCGGCATCCTTGGCAGGTTAGTATTTGTAAAGCGAATGATCGAATCCTGTCATATGGCTGATCAAACCTGTGACCGTAAGGTTTTAGTTGAAATTGTTCGTCGGGTGGCTGATTTCGAACTAAGTTACAGTGAACACGTAGTTCGCCTGATGGAGAAATATGGCAAACCCGTTCTTGGGGTTTGCCTTCTTTCCGATGAAAATGCCCGTGCCATCAAAGAGATCGAGGGGAGCCAATATAAGGGGGTGTCTTTCCTGACACCGGAGCGAGCTGTAAAGGCCCTTGCCGGCATGTATTCATACAAATCCTGGCTGGATCTCGAAGGGATTTCAATACAGAGATAATGGATGGTTAAGCTATCTCTTTTTCCGTTGGATTTTTCGGAAGTCGGGCGCTATGCCAAACTGCGACTATCCAGACAGTTTTCTGTTTCACGCGGTAGATAAAACGACACGGAGCAATTACCACTTCTCGAAAGGGGAGATCGGGAAATTCAGGTAATGCCGTACCAGATCCGGGAAACCTTTTAAGCCGCAACAATGTCTTTTCTGCCTTCTTTCGGAATGCACCTGCCGCATAAGTACCTTCACTATCGATGAAGGTGATAGCTGCAAGAAAATGGTTCCGTCCGGAAGGAGTAAAGAGAACTCTCAAACAATCCTCCTATTTCAATAAGGCATCCGCATCTGCAAGGACGTGACTGAGATCATAACCCTTGCCTATTTCGATCTCCTTTTCACCGCGGGCGAGTAGTCGCAGAATTTCCATTTCTTTTTGCGATTTTTCGTAGGCCTCCATGCTGACCACAACCGCGGCCGCCCTTCCTCTTTGCGTAATCACAACGGGTTGCCGTGAGTATTTCACGCGCTTCAGCACGGACGACGCCGCCTGGCGAAGATCGGTAATTGGTATGATGTTGGGAATCTTAGTCATTATTGTTACCCCCTGAACTACTTTTAACAGTACTGCCAAATGCAACAATAAGCAAGCTCTAGATTTGCAATTAAAATGGAGTTGAGGAGTTCGGCAAAAATACCCGTCAGGCCTTCCGACGATCTTCCACCTTCAATTCGAGGACGATACGGCCCCACCCCCCGCATGCTACACCGACATCAAAGCAACCGGCCCGTTTAAATCTCATCTCATTAGGATCAGTGCCTGCGTAAAGAAACTCGGTTGCCGTAAAAATCTGGGGCATGATCACGCTCAATGCATAAATGCATATCCTCTTTGGAGAGAGTGCCGTTAGAAGGTTTCCCGCACTGTCAAAATAGAACTTATCACCAACCTTATGCTGGCTGTTGCATCCGTGCGAGTCCACCACTTCTGCAATAATTGTCTTGTTCATCAGCTCAGGCACTTTGGATAAAATGTCTTCATTACGAGGATTATCCTGAAATATTTTCATTTCTTCATCATTATAGCCCAAACGTTTTTGTATCATCTGCCACTTTTGGGTCTCCCACGTCTTGTCGTCACTGCTCATACTGTTCCTCCTCATCTGACTTGCGAAGTTATATTTCCACTTTCTGCCACGATTCAATTCCGCCCATTATTATCTTGAAGAAGTGTGCCTGAACTTTACCAGGCCCATATGCAATCCGTTCTCAATATACCCTCTTCGTTTTTTCCTTCGTCTTATTGTAGCGCTTGCCATTAAATTTCCAAATGCTTTGACGGGACCAGCCGGCAGTCTCAGCCGATATAGTAATATCATATAATCCTTTGTGTTTTGCATTACCTATTGATACAGAATAGCCTCCTTCAGATAGAACTATCACAAAGGAATCTCCATCACCACGGAGAACCCAAATCGGTCCAAGAGCAGCTCCCCACCCAGCTGCATCCCGTATTGTGACGATCAAATCTCTGGCTTGTCCATGTCCATCAAGATCAACCGCTTTGCCGACGAGCTCGCATTTCTGGAGGTCATCATCTTTGGCTTCAGCGCGGCGAATTACAACCTCGGCATTGCCCGGAACTGCAGATAGGTCATCGTCTTCAATGGTAAAGGTCTGGACAGGCCAAGAAGTCGATGCGAACATTAACAAACCCAAGATGAGCAAATTTAGTTTCATATCTTACTTTTAAGGGATTTCGGGATCATGACGGTCTTCACAATTAGGGCAAAAAACTGATCTGTTTCTCCTATTCTTTACAACTTTATTCTCAACATAACCATTAATACATGGGATGCTTAGATTAATTGATCCACCAACTTTAAAATACTATCTTTTCAAAAAATTACAAGTATTTTAATTATATGCATCGTTATAATATAATGCTTGCTTAATTATGGCGAGTGAAATGAAGTCCTTTTTCAGGGCAGAAAAAGCCCCTTGCCATAGAAGGCGGAGCAGTGTATTTACCGTTGTCACCTACGATTGTTGAAAGAACTAGCGCTTTGATGAAGCACAGGAAGGCTTGACTGTTATGAAGAAGGATAAAATTGCCGTTGTCTTTCCCGGTCAGGGGGCACAGAGAAGGGGTATGGGAGAAGATTTCTATGACAACGTTCCTGTCAGCCGTGAGGTTTATGACGAGGCATCGCAGGCGGCAGGATGGGACATTGCCGCCACGTGTTTCGGCGATGATGAACGCCTAAACCTGACGGAGTTTACCCAGCCCTGCATTTTGACGACAGAAATTGCCATACTGCGCGGCCTGGAGACCCTTTTTGGATTTTCGCCGATTGTTTTTGGCGGCCACAGCCTGGGCGAATTCACCGCCTTGGTTGCCGCCGGTGCCCTTCCGTTAGCAGAGACTGTTCGCATTGTTCAGACCCGCGGTCGTCTGATGCAGGAAGCCGTGCCCGTCGGTCGCGGAGCCATGGCTGCTGTTATCTGCGACAAGATGGACATAGTGCTGGTCCGCCTGGCATTGAAGGATCTAGCCATTGACATCGCGAATATCAATTCGGCCAATCAGATAGTCATAAGTGGTGAAGCCGGGGCAATGCCTGAAGCAGAGGCAAGATTGCAGGAAACACTGGCTAAAGACAGACCCTTTCGCTTTATTCCACTTAATGTTAGTGCGCCCTTTCATAGTCGTTTTATGAGTACAATTGTCGAGCCTTTTGAAGATACACTGCGAGTAATCGGGCAAAGCATCCATCACGAAAAGTCAATAACGGTGACCTCAAATTACCGGGGGGGATTTCATTCAGGTCTGTATGAGGACCTTATCAACAACCTGGTGTCCCAGTTGAATCACTCGGTGTTGTGGGTGGAAAACATGAAGGCAATCGCTTCGCAAGCGGATACGATATATGAGGTCGGCCCCGGGCGCCCTCTGCGCGATTTCTTCAAGACTATAAATATAACCTGCGCGTCGATTACAACGCTCGCAACGGCTGAGAAGACTTTTAGGAAAAGCGGTTAACGTCTGTGAAAAAGTGCTTGTTCATCGGCATATTTGTCTTTTTTGTTGCATCAGGTGCAATTTCTTTCATCCGCGAGATTTTTTTTCTACCCATCTTTTGCACCTCGCCGGGATATGCATCATCCCCCGAAACAGTTTTGAACCGCGCCCCCATTAGTACATCGGGAACCACCCTTCATAGTATCCGGGTAGTTAATGTTTATCCGCACGATCCTGCTGCCTTCACACAGGGGCTAGCATTCCACAAGGGGTATATCTACGAGGGAACGGGGATTTCGGGGCAGTCGGGCATACGCAAAGTTGAGCTTAAGACAGGCAGGGTCTTAAAGAGTCAAGGTCTCCCGGCAGAACACTTCGGAGAAGGCATCACGATCTGCCGGAATAAACTGATCCAACTGACATGGCAGTCACACACCGGTTTTGTCTATGACCTTCAATCATTCCGCCTCCTCCAAACATTTTCCTATCCATTATGAGCGACGGAACGGCCGTTCTTCGTTTCTTGGACGCGCGGACGTATAAAATTGTGAAGCAGATCGAGGTACGGAATCGAGGCAATATTTTGCCGAATATCAATGAACCCGAATTTATCAAAGGCGAGATTTACGCGAACGTATGGGGCACAGGCTACATCGTCCGCATCTCACCGCAAACAGGACAGGTGCTTGGCTGGATTGATCTCAGGGATTTATACCGATATGTCGGTGTGGGCAGAAACATTGATGTATTAAACGGAATTGCCTATGACGCGAAAGGCGACCGGCTGTTTGTTACGGGAAAATACTGGCCCAAACTCTTTGAGATTCGGTTAGAGGTTCCTAAATAGACGGCATTCTATAGCAGGGGTGTTGTCCAGCCTAGCTCCCGGTCATCACGAGTCTGGTTTTCCTTCATGTGCTGTTCAATCTGTTTTCGTGTGCTCTCAAAGGCCTCTTCGTTCAGATTCTCCGGAACAGATATGGGGTCATCCCAGCGCACGGTGATTTTACTGAAAGGTTTGGGAATCAGAGTGCGATCCCAGCTATTCAACACCCAGGCCCGGTCAACTGAAATATAGACAGGAACGATTGGTACGCCGGTAGACTGTGCCATCACAATAAGTCCCGGCTTCACAACCCCTCTCGGTCCTTGTGGTCCGTCAAGAACGTGCACGGCCATCTGATTTTCTGCTAAATCCGCAATCATATCGGCAAGGGCCTCCTTGCCACCCCGGGAACTCGATCCCCTTACTGGCCTGAAATTGAGAAGGCTGAATACCCCGGCTATTATATCGCCATCACGGCTCTGGCTGATCATAACGGAAGGCACATAGACACTAAATTTTCTTGCATACTCCACGACCGGAATAATACGCTGGTGCCAGATCGCAACGATCATCTTTTGGCCACTTTTCAGGTATTGCAGGGTCATCTCCTCATTTACAGCCCTGATCTTAATCAGGCAAAGGTATGCACGGACAAGATAATAGGCAAAGGGCATGAGTCCGTATTTCAATGCGAATCGTGAAAGGTATTTGATCATATAAGCCGTTCTTAAAATTTCGTTACATAAATAGGATTCGAGAATATCCAAGGCAGGTATTTGCCGAGGACTTTGAAATAGGCTTCCGCTCTATAGATGCCCGGTTGACTAATGCTGCACGTGAGGTCTCGACCGATCTCTTCTCTAATCACGGTTCCGTCTTTGATGATGCGGATCTTGGCGGTAGCAGGAAGTGTTGCCGTGAGGCAAGCCTCATTATCAAGCATAAACTCATCACCCATGGTGGCACTCCGGATGCTATCAGTTAAAATAAAGGAGAATCCCCTGGACTGGCGGTAATATTCTCCGGCAACATATGCCCTTCCCTGTTTTACAGCAGACAGCAACAATTCAATATCCCTCGTATTATCTTTGGCTAGAGGTGTTTCAGTAATCACATGAGTCCTCATAAATTTGAATGCCTTCGCAAATGGGAAAACAGACAGATTCAAACCCAGCACCCTATGAAGGGTGTCATGATTGTCGAGTTCACCTATACCTACTACCTTAGAACTCCTGTTCAGCCGATCCCACCGTTCCAGGGTTTCCTTTTTCGGTCCCGTGAGGAAGAAGGCGGGAAAGAGAAAGCTCAATATGGACCGGGTATATCCACTCAAGGTGCTTTGCCAGTCCGTCATGAAGTCCCATATCCCTATGCCTGTATAACCTGTTACCCTCCAGTCCAACCATGGGTAATGTTTCACGTGAAACAATTCCGTTCCCGCATGATCCGGGTGGGCAATGAACCCCATTCCCCCCTTGACCAGAACCTCATCCACGTATATCTGGGGATCAATGTCCGGTTCGTCCTCGTTGATGACCACAGGCGCATCTATCTGAAAGGCAAGGTAATGGTTGAATCGTGGAGCAATTTCCTGACCGACGATGAGAAGCGTATTACCGTGCCATCCTTCAAATCCTTCTTCCTTCGCCCGCAAGTTGGCGTGATCTGTAAGCATGACAAAATCAATGCCGTTGATCCTCGCCGCTTCCAGAATTTCTCCAATGGGAGCCCGGCCGTCAAATGAATAGGCTGAGTGGCTATGGATAATGCCCGTATAATCGTAGAAGTTAGGCATAGAAACCTGGTTTTGATCATTAGACCTGTGACTGAAGTGGACAGCCGTCACAGCGGGGACTTTTGGTGCAAAAAAGTTTTCCCGTGTTAACGAAAAGGGCATGATACTGATTGTACAGGGGAACGCTGTGAGGAAGGTGGGTCATAAAAAGATTCTGAATTTCCTTGTACGTTGCTTCACTGCGGACTATATCATGCCTCTGTAAGACCCTTCTGGTATAAGCATCGACAACGAATATGGGCTTTCTTCCCGCATAGAGAAGAATGCTGTCGGCTGTTTCCTCACCGATGCCCTTGACCGTAAGCAGCCTTGCTCTCAGGCGCCAGAGGTCTTCCGCAAACATGTTATCCAGTTTGCCACCATATTCATTGTATAAGAATCGTATAAATGACTTCAGTCTCCGGGTCTTGATATTGTAATATCCCGCCGGTCTAATAAGATCAGCGAGTGTCGAATCGTCTATTTCTAAAATTCCCGCGGGGTGAAGAAGATTATTTGATTTCAGTCTGGATACAGCCTTTTCCACATTTCGCCAGGCTGTATTCTGGGTCAATATCGCCCCGACTATAACTTCGAAAGGGGAATTACCGGGCCACCAGTTTAGGTCACCGAAGTGGGCATTCAGCGTTTTGTAGATCGCAAGAAGATAATGACCCCGTTGCATATAGGAATCCCGTACCGTCCTTCATACGAGGACGCCCACTATTTGCGAAGGCTAACAAAAAAAGTTGAGTTACCCCTCCTGATCAAGAGAAGGATGCTTTTCTTTGCACTCTTTTTCGATATTTCCCGCACGTAGTCCTTCATGGAGGAAATTTTCACTTTATTAACTTCCAGGATGATGTCCTGTGGTTGGATACCTTTTTCATCGGCAGGGCTTCCGTCTTTGACATCAACTACAACTACTCCGCCCGTCCCAGCAATCCCAAGATATTGGGCTATTTCCGGTGTGATATCCTGTACCGTCATGCCGAAGTTTTCCTTCGATTCTCTCGCTGAGGCTACCTCCGGTTGATCCCTCCGTTCCGTAACAATAATGTGAAAGGTCTTCTCCTCCCCATCCCTCAAGGCTTTGACCTCAATCTTTTCCCCGACATGGAAAGAGGCGATCGTGAGCAACAACTCGTGGGTATCTTTTATTCTCTTGCCGTTTACCTCAGTTATGAGATCTCCCGCTTTCAGTCCGCCCTTGTCAGCGGGGTCCCCCTTGAACACTTCGGATATCAGTGCACCACTATTATCTTTAAGTTTGAGATTCTTCGCTATATCTTCCGTTACGTCCTGGACAGAAATACCCAGCCAGCCGCGGGTGACTTTTCCTTTTGATTTGAGGTCAGGCAGTATGGTTTTGGCCATATTCACCGGTATGGCAAATCCGATACCCTGTCCCTGGGCCACGATAGCTGTATTGATGCCTATTACCTTTCCTTCCATATTGAATAGGGGCCCACCGCTATTGCCGGGATTGATGGAAGCATCAGTCTGAATAAAATTATCATAAGGACCCGCCCCTATCACCCTGCCTTTGGCGCTGACTATGCCGGCAGTCACTGTCTGTTCAAGGCCAAAGGGATTCCCGATGGCCAAAACCCAGTCGCCTACACGCAGTTTGTCAGAATCTCCTATTTCAGCCACGGGGAGGCTTTCGCTCTGTTTAATCTTTATAAGGGCAAGGTCCGTTTTTGCATCCCTACCGATCACCTTCGCCTCATATTCCTTTCCCGTGGAGAGCTTAACCAGTATCTTGTCAGCCTGTTCCACTACGTGATTGTTTGTAAATATGTAGCCGTCATTACTGATTATAAAACCGGACCCAAGGCTTCTCTGCTTGAATTCTCTCTGTGGTATATCGCCGAAGAATCGTTCAAAGAAATCATCGCCCCAGAAATATCTGTCAAAAGGCGTCCTGAATGGGCCTCCACGACCGCTTCTGACCGTTTTCGTTGTACTGATATTTACGACAGCGGGCTTCAATCTTTCCGCCAAATCAGCAAATGAAAAAGGCGCACGAGGACTTTCAGGTGATGAAACCGCCGACACTGTCTGGACGTTAGATCCGACAGGAACAAAGGATGACCTCAATACTTCTATAAGGGAAATGATAAAAAAGCCTATCAGAAAAGCAAGCAGAAACATGATGAAGGTTTTTCTGTTCTTATTTTCCATTTCTTATTTATCGACCTCCTTAGGGTTGGAACGCTCCGAATTGAAATGTTCGTGCGCAATTAGCATAAATATTTACAAAATACCATTATTTTTCATTTATGGGCGCAACGGGAAGAACCGCGGAAGCCAAGCTCAACTCAGTGGCTACCCTTCCTGTATGATTCCGTCATTTGCTTTTGTGACCTCGAATAATTGTAACGGCTATCGGAGCATTCAATCGACTTCTTCTCGAACCCCGCTCCCTTATCAGGACGGAGAAAGACCCAGCGAGGACTGGGATAAATCTTTACAAGATACCTCTGAGTTTAAGATCTCGTGCCCTATTGGAGATGAATCAATTGATCATATTATTTGTTATTATAATATACGGCTCTTCTTTTTTGTCAATAAGCTATAAGATATTTGTTGACCCTTAATCGGAGAGCTTCAGTGGCTTCTGAACTTCCCTGCTATCTAAGACAACATTATCTCCCTGATCTTCTCTCTTCACAGGATTAGTTAATTGCCCAATTCTTTCTATTTCTATGGTCACAATATCACCGTGTTGAAGATAAATGGGAGGTTGTCTGGTAAAGCCGACTCCTTCCGGTGTACCAGTCAATATTACCGTACCGGGCAGTAGCGTCATAGACCTTGAAAGATCGCTGATGATCGCAGGAACATCGAAAATCATATCATAAGTATTTGAATATTGAACAGTTTTTCCGTTCAATATGGTACGGATACGGAGGTTTTGGGGATCTGGAATCTCATCTGTTGTGACCAGATAAGGGCCTAAGGGGCAGAAAGTATCAAAGCTCTTTCCCCTTGCCCATTGTTTCTTCTGCTTTTCGATCTGCCAGTCCCGGGCACTGACATCGTTGGCACAGGTGTAGCCCAAAATGGAGTCCATTGCTTCAGAACGGGAGACGTTCTTGACCTCCTTTCCTATAATGACAGCGAGTTCTGCCTCGTAATCAACATTTGCGGGACCTGCTTGAGGAAGGAGAATGGGCGACATATGTCCAATCACACTGGTTGTCGCTTTGAGGAATAAAATCGGTATTTCGGGATAAGACACGCTCGTTTCGTCCGCATGTTGCCTGTAGTTTAATCCCAGTGCCAAGATATTGCAGGGATAAACGGGGGGAAGAATGCTCCCAATTCCTGCTGATTTTGATGTGACTTCAAAATCTCCGAATATATCTCCCCTAATCACCAGGGCCTGGTCCTCGATTTCCGGCTCATACAGGCCGCACATTTCATGGTTTTCATCTGAAAGGAAGCGAATGATTTTCATAGTTCATCTCCTGGAGCATTTTTTCTGATCATATTTCTCTTCCCGTTATAAATAGAAACAATTCACATTCACAAGGGCATAGGGCCCTGTGATTTTGATTTTTTTGGGAGAGCAAGTATTTGCGCTTCCATTTACATTATGTTAACATTCATTGCAATTATATTGAGAGCCTTGCGAAGCTATCACACTATCTTTACTGACATTACAGAAATCTGGTTCGCAGGCAGGTCTATTGTGAAAAGAGACTCATCCAATCAGTCAAGATAAGCGACCCCATGATTAGCAGCGTTCTGGAAAGTATCACTGTTCGAGTTTACCACCGCCGTCCTGTTCTTACGAGGGCATTATGATTAATGCCATAGTAAGAATTGGCACAACGACGATAAATGTAACCAGAACATTCCGCGATACCCTTTCTTTCGCCCTCACTATCATTCTGAAGATGTTTAACAAGAACTCGTACAACAGTGCCACGAGACAGGTCCTTATGCACCAGATATATTTTACTTCTATACAGATATTACCTTTGTTTATAGGCATTTCTATCATATTCGGCACTCTCCTTATGGGTATTGTATTTCAAATCATAAAGAATTTGGGGCTTACCGAATATCTGGGTCGGATACTCATGAATTTAGTTGTTACGGAATTGGCGCCCTTTGTCACGGTGCTCTTAATCGCTCTCCGTTCCAGTTCTGCCATAAATGCCGAAATTGCGGTTATGAAGGTTAATAAAGAATTAAACACTTTAGATAAATTCAATATCGATCCGGTCGATTACCTCTTTTTACCGAGGGTCATAAATGGCGTTATATCTGTTGCGTTACTGAGTGCTCTTTTCTCGATCCTGGTTTTGGCAAGCGGCCTGTTATTTTCTAAGCTGCTTTTCGGACTGAGTTTGGAATCCTATTCAAATGTTTTATTAAGTTCAGCCAATTTTTATGATATAGTAATATCTCTCGTAAAGTGTTGCGCATTTGGCTTTTTTATTACATTAATCCCCATACGATTCGGCCTGCATGCTACAAATGATCTCACGAGTATACCCATATCTGTTCTTAATGGCATGGTTGATGTCTTTATAGCTATTATTTTTATTGAGGTGCTGTCATTAATTCTAATCTTCATTTAAGGTTATTTGAAGATGAAGTCACCCTCGGCAAAGACCTGAATGACTTCACTCAGAAAAATAAAAAAAACCTGGGGCTCGTTTCGCCGGATGTGCCGCTTATCTCTAACCTGGATGTGTGGGTTAATATCGCCCTTATCAAGCAGTATCACGAGAATTTGTCAGCAAATAAAGCACAAGAGCTGGTTCTTCGCTATCTGACAGGATACGGTATGGAACTTATTTCTAATAAGCGAAATCCCGCCCTGACCAATAGAGAGCGATTTTGTGCTATGCTTTTGCGAGCCGCAATGGTCAGAGATTCTATCGTTGTTGTTGATAGACCTTTTACTATCATCCCAGACGTTCAGGATGATCGATTCATATATGATGCTTTGAAAGCTGTTGATGATTCATTTAAAGAATGCCATATATTTGATTATATGTGGTCCAGAGACAGGTACAGGATGATTGGTTTTTGATGTTTGGTAAGTCGAAGGATGCGCATCGCTTCCGATCTTTTTCCAAAGCCGTCCTTATTTGGTAAGCTCTGAATCTATTTGCGAGATCACTATGCTTAAGAGAGTTGAATTCAAAGTAGGTTTGTTTGTAGTACTCACATCATTATTGATCATCGCGTCCATAGCTTATCTGGCTTACAGCAAAGGTTTCTTCACAAGAGAATATATCTATACCCTTTCATCAAGGTCCGGTGAGGATCTGGTCGAGGGAATGCCGGTCGTATTTTCCGGATTCAAGATTGGCAAGTTGGAAGCATTAGAGCTCAATGATCAAGGAATACTCCTCATAAAAATAAGGATACCGGAACAACACGTAAAATGGATCAGGGCCGATAGCAAATTCAGCCTTTATAAACCCCTCATAGGCTCTGCCCGACTTATCGTCACTACGGAGAACTTGAACAGCCCGCCTTTATCTCTAAGATCTATCCCCGAGTTGACGATGGTCAGTGATATCAACGACACGATAAAAAGGGTCCAGCCCACACTGGATAAGGTGGATAAGGTAGTTGCCAATGTTGAGAGCATTACGGCGAACCTTGCTTCTAGTGAGAGCCTTCAATCAGTTAATGAGTCTCTCAAGAAAGTTAGAGATATCCTTGTGAAAACGGATGACCAGGTCTACGGAAAAGATGGAGCCCTGCCATTAGTCAGAACCATACTCAAGGATGTCATTGTGAAGCTCCAAAAAGTCAATGCGGCCCTCGATAACGTTGTGAAGATCACTGGGGATGCGGCTGAATCAACAGAAAACTTAAAGGTATTGAGAACCGAGATCGATATAACCGTCAATAAGATCAGCAATCTAGTCAAAGAGATTGACCAGAAAATCCCCTTTAAAAAACAACCGGAAGTAATAAAACTCCCATGAGAAAAATCATTTGCCTTATGGTGTTCAGTTTCCTGCTAGTCGGCTGCGGCTCGCCAAAGCCCGTACCTGACTGGATCGATGCCTCCTTTAATCAGCTCGACAACTATAAAAAGAACTACTTGAGTGGCAAAGAACGTATCGCCGAAGTATACTTTGATAGGGCCGTTAATGAGATCAAGAGCAGCGGAGATCTAGAAATACTCGCCAGGGCCTATCTCACAAAATATGCTGTCCAAGTGGCCGTCCTCGAAGTGTTTGATGATAGGGAGTACCTGAGGATAGATGCCGTCGAACCGGTTTTGCAGAACAAGAACTTTTATAGTTTCCTGAAAGGTACCTTTGATAATATCGATGAAAAACAGCTGCCACAGCAATATGCGGGTTTCTTCAGGGCATTTGAAAGCGGCAAGAAGGATGAGGTTGCTCATGAAATATCAATAATGGACAACCCCCTGTCAAAACTAATTGCGTTAGGCCTCCTTGTCAAAAAAAATAAGAATGATGAAATAGATTTGAAACTTGCCATCGATATTGCATCGCAGAACGGGTGGAAAAAGGCCCTCCTGGCTTATCTCTTCAAGCTTCAATCTTTTTACCAAATGAATAATAAACCGGATAAAGCGGCTTACGTCGCGGAGAGAATCAAACTCATTAAGGATTAGACGCTGCAAAAGAATTCAAGCAAGTATTTATATGGTCAGAATTTCGGTGACACCCCGGAGAAAGCGTGAAGGTTATACAGTGCGCATGAACTACTGCCCATTAGATGAAAATACGAAACCACGGGAGGAGAATAATGGTAGAGGAAATAAAGAAGAAAGAGCATAAGAAGGAAGAAAAGTCGTTAGAAAAAATGACCGTTAAGGAACTGAGAGCAATAGCTTTGGAAGTTCCGCGAGCTGTAGCAGTCCATGACATGAAAAAGGCGGAACTTATAGCTTGTATCAAGGAAGCAAGGGGCATCAAGGATGAGGTTCATGTTAAGATAAAGAAGAAGGTCGCAGAAAAGATAAAAATGAGCAAGAGTGAGATAAAAGGAAAGATTAAACTGCTCAAGGAAGAAAAAAGGGCGGCCCAGGCATTAAAAAACAGAAAAAAAATAGATTTTCTGCGCCGTCGTATAAGTCACTTGAAGAAGCTAACACGTAAATTTGCAGCTGCATGAAATTAGCTGAGGGATGAGGATTTAACCCAGATCGAGCAGAAAACTGGCTTCAGTTCCTCGTAATCCGGGCTTGACGGGTCCAGCTCTTGCTGTTCCAGGCAGGATCTATGGCAGGAATTCTCTTGTGGTCAAGGGGATGGAACCCGCATTTTTTTGCAAAGTAGCGGTGGAAGGCGACGCATCCGGTCAGTTCAGGATGAAAAACCGTGACCAGCACATTAGGACTTTCCGCGGCGGCAATGTAGTCTTCCATCCGGAGTAATACATTCACGCCTTCACCTACCCTTAAGATCTTGGGTGCCCGGATGAAGGTTAGCGGTAACAAGTGTGGTGCAACCCGGGGAATGCAAGCTTCAGATACAAAACTGTCAAGCTGACTCCCGAAGCTGTTGCGCTCTATCACGATATCGATCAGGCTTAGATGGGCCGGCTCGCCGACTATGGAGCTTGCGAGGAGAATTGTCCCGGCACATGTCCCCCAGATTTTCATCCCCCGTTCATATTCACGCAGTATTACCTCTTCAATGCCGAAGATACTTATCAACCTGGACATGCATGTACTCTCGCCACCGGGGATAATCAGGCCGGAAAGCTTGTGAAAATCAGCGGGGTCTTTGACAGGTATGCTTGGAATACCTAAACGGTCCAAGTGATCGAGATGTTCAACAACCCCTCCTTGAAGATTAAGAACGCCGATCATTTTGTTACCATCCCCGTCCGGCTAATAGTTGCCCTTCCGGGATTTCGGCTATCTCGATTCCTGGCATTGCCTCTCCAAGGCCCATGGAGGCTTCCAGCACTTTGGCAGGATCATTATAGAAGGCCGTCGCCTTGACGATGGCCCTGGCACGTAATGCGGGATTTTCCGACTTGAATATTCCGGAACCCACAAAAATTCCATCGCATCCCAACTGCATCATCAAGGCGGCATCGGCAGGGGTTGCGATACCTCCTGCAGCGAAATTAACTACAGGCAACCGTTCCAGTTCTCTCACCTGCAGGGCAAGTTCATAAGGCATGCCGTTTGCCTTCGCATAACCGGTAACCTCTTCGACGGGCATGCCGACCAGCTGCCTTATTTCACGGTTCACTGTACGGATGTGGCGCACCGCCTCGACGACATTTCCTGTTCCTGCTTCGCCTTTGGTGCGAATCATGGCGGCGCCTTCAGCAATACGTCGCAACGCTTCTCCAAGGTTACGGCAACCACAGACGAAAGGTATGGAAAACTTGGTCTTGTCAATGTGACATTCTTCGTCTGCCGGGGTTAACACCTCACTCTCATCTATATAGTCAATTTTCAAGGACTCCAGGATCTGGGCTTCAACAAAATGACCTATCCTTGCCTTCGCCATGACGGGTATCGATACGGCCTTTTTAATCTCGAGAATCATGGCAGGGTCAGACATCCGGGCGACACCTCCCTGCTTGCGGATATCGGCCGGCACTCTTTCCAGGGCCATTACCGCAACAGCTCCCGCTTCTTCGGCCATCTTAGCCTGTTCGGGATTGGTGACGTCCATGATAACGCCGCCTTTTAGCATCTGAGCCAACTGAACATTCAGTTCGTATCTTTTCTTGTCCACCTTATTTTGCCTCCCTGGGCTGAATCAAACTTCGTTCTGTTAATATAATATTATCAAAAAAAATAATCAAGGGCGATGAATCAAATTCGAATATCACCATTTCATTCTTGTCTTTACGCCGCTGCCCTGCAAATACTTCTTGATCTCTGAGATTGTGTAATACCGATAATGAACCATCGATGCAATCAGGGCTGCATCTGCTTTCCCACGGGTAAGGACATCTTTGAGGTGTTCCGGTTTACCGGCTCCTCCCGAGGCAATAACCGGTATGTTAACATTCGTGGATATGAGATGCGTAAGTTTAATTTCATAACCTTCCTGCGTACCGTCGGCATCGATGGAATTCAGACAAATCTCTCCTGCCCCCAGATTTTCTGCCTCTTTGGCCCACCATAAGGCGTCAACTCCGGTAAATACCCGCCCTCCATGGATAACCATTTCATAGCCCGAAGGTGTTCTTGCACTCGCTTGCACTTCCTTTACATCCATACCCAGCACTACACACTGACTGCCAAAAGCCTTGGCGCCCTCAGATATCAGGGGTGGATTCTTCAATGCTTCAGAGTTGATGCTGATCTTTTCGGCTCCCGCAAGAATTACACGTCGCATGTCTTCAACAGTACGAATGCCACCACCAACCGAGAAGGGAATAAAAATTGTTTCCGCAACCCGTTTAACAACGTCAATCATGATGTCTCGTTCGTCAGATGACGCGGTGATATCATAAAAGACAATTTCATCAGCGCCCTGTTCATAATACTCACGTGCCGCTTCGACGGGGTCTCCGATATCGATGTTTCCCTTGAACTTGATACCCTTTGTGAGCTTCCCGTCACGCACGTCCAGGCAGGGTATGATCCTTTTACTTAGCATCTTCGCCTCCCCAACGGCAGAAGTTGGCCAGTATCTGAAGTCCAGGCCTTCCGCTTTTTTCCGGATGAAATTGAACGGCCACCAAATTTCTGCGGGCCAAGGCGGCGCAGAAAAGCTGTCCATAATCGGTCCAGCCGATAACCAAACGATCATCAGCAGGCGCCGGATAATAGGAATGGACAAAATAAAATTGAGCTTCATCAGGAATATCCCGAAAAACAGGGTGATCCTTCTGGAAGGCTACATTGTTCCATCCCATGTGGGGAATCTTCAGAGGCATACAGTTTTCCAGCAGATCCTTTGGGAAGCGTTTAACGGCACCGGGGATAATACCCAGGCATTGCGTGTCGTTCTCTTCGCTATATTCAAAGATAACCTGCGTTCCGAGACAAATGCCTAGTATGGGCTTCCCTTGATCTACCCAATCAGGTATCCATCGATCCAGATGCGTCTGTCGCAGATTGGCCATGGCCTCACCTGCGGCACCAACACCAGGGAAGATTATGTGACTGGCCTGCTTTAGTACTTTGGGATCATCACTGACCCGGCAAGACTCTCCTAAATAAAGGAGGGCCCGAGCGACGCTGGTCAGATTCCCGGCTTGATAATCAATAATTCCTATCATTATGTTCTACCGAAAAAACCCTCTTCCCTCACATGATTTTCAATAGTTTCTTTTTGCAATGTTAGTGTTGTAGTAAATCAAATTTTCTCCAAATACGCAATACATATGCCGCAACATCCAGAGCCCCTGCTCATTGTCTGTATCCTTAGCGGATCAGATATTTTTTACGTAATTAATCCCCTGATATGTATTCCTTCCGTCAAGTTCCTTGTCTATAGCATTTATGACTTCCATCTTGTTGACAGCCCACTTGGGCCCAAGGAATATATCACGGTAACCGTCTGCAGTCAGCCGTTGAATGACCATGTCCGGCGGCAGAATTTCCAGAATGTCGCTTACTGTTCTTACATAATCGTCCCTGCTAAACGTGGTGATTTCCCCTTTTTCATAAAGATCACCAACAACAGTCCCTCTGAGGGCCAGGAGTGCGTGTATCTTGATCCCATGAATGGGGAGGGTCGCAATCGCTCTTGCAGTCTCCAGAATATCTTCCCGCGTTTCACCCGGTAAGCCAACAATTATATGCGTGCAAATATGAATGTTGCTTCCTGATAGCCTGCTCAATGTGTCAAAAAAAGTCGCCGTCGAGTGTCCCCTGTTGATGAGCCGCAGGGTCCTATCATGTATTGATTGAAGACCCAATTCGAGCCATATGTGTCTTTCCTTCGTGTAGTCTTGAAGAAGGCCAATTATGCCGTCAGGCACGCAATCCGGACGGGTGCCGATAGACAGACCAATGACGTCTTTCTCTGCCAGCGCTTCGTCATACAGTTTTTTCAATTTCTCAATTGGTGCATATGTATTAGTGAATGTCTGAAAATAGGCGATGAACTTTCCTGCATTTTTGTTTTTTTTATAATATTCCTTTCCCCGGCGGATCTGCTCTGTCACCGAGGGAAGGGGACCAATCTGCCTCAGTCGCGAACCCCGACCGTCGCAGTATGCGCATCCTCCTGTGGACACCGTACCATCGCGATTGGGGCAGGTGAATCCCGCATCAATCTGGAGCTTGTAAACCCTGCACCCGAAAAGGTTCAGCCAGAAACTTTTCAAATCGTAATATCTTTTTGTGTTGTTCCAGATCGATGGCTTTGACAAGAAGGCCTCTTTTTTGTTGTAATTTTTAAATTGACATTATTAAATTATGTGCAAAACTGCAACATTTCAATTGCGACTCGATGCCGTGCAACTGATCATCGGCGAGTTTAGGGTCTCCCAAAGAAGTGTTTCGGGTTAAGGAATGAAAGATTCATCGAGAAATTACGATGTGATAGTCGTCGGTGCGGGTCATGCAGGCTGCGAAGCAGCGTTGGCATCGGCCCGGATGGGCTGCTCGACGATCATGCTCAATATCAATCTGGATTCTATTGCCCTCATGTCCTGTAACCCCGCCATTGGAGGCCTTGCCAAAGGACAGCTGGTCAAAGAAGTCGATGCCCTGGGCGGGGAGATGGGGAAGATCGCCGATAAGACAGCAGTGCATTTCCGGCTGCTAAACGCCTCGAAAGGGCCGGCAGTTCAATCCTCGCGGTTTCAATGCGATAAACAGCTCTACAGGCTTGCCATGAAAGCGACAGTGGAGAAGGAGAAAAACCTTCATCTCAGGCAGACTCTCATTGACCGCATTGTTGTCGAAGATGGCAGGGTTGTAGGTGTGGAAGATCATATTGGCGTCTTTTATCGCGGCAGTGCCGTTATTATCACAACAGGGACATTTCTCAACGGCCTGATACATATTGGAACCGTCCACTACCAGGCGGGGAGGGCAGGAGAAACAGCCTCCATTCGCCTGGCAGAATCCCTCAGGTCGCTGGGTTTTGATATGGGACGTATGAAGACAGGCACTCCTCCCAGGTTGCGTGCGTCAACTATCGATTTTTCGAAGCTGGAACGTCAGGATAGCGACCCCGAACCGGAGCCCTTTTCCTACACCACAGAAAAACTGCGTGAAGAACGGCTTCCTTCTTATTTTTCATATACGACAAGAGAAACACACAACCTCATCAGGGAAAACATCATGTCGTCTCCGCTCTATTCCGGAACCATAAAGGGGATCAGCGCGCGCTACTGCCCCTCTCTTGAAGACAAGGTGATGCGTTTCTCCGATAAGGAAAGGCATCCGGTCGTTTTAGAATTCGAAGGTCTGGAGACAGAAGAGATTTATGCCAAAGGACTCGGTAACAGTATGCCTCAGGATCTTCAGGAGAGAATCATCCACAGCGTCCCAGGTCTTGAGAGCGCGGAAGTTATGCGCCCCGCATATGCCATAGAGTATGATTTTGTGCAACCGACGCAACTTCGGCAGACCCTGGAAACGAAGCCGATCGCGGGATTATATCTGGCTGGTCAGATCAATGGCACATCCGGTTATGAAGAAGCGGCCGCGCAAGGGTTATGGGCCGGCATAAATGCGGCACTTGCTGTACAGAGGAGAGCCCCTTTCATCCTTGATCGCTCGGAGGCATATATGGGAGTCATGATCGATGACCTTGTCACGAGGGGTGTTGATGAACCGTACAGGATGTTTACATCTCGGGCAGAATACCGTCTGATCCTTCGCGAGGATAATGCAGCTATTCGCCTCATGGCGAAGGGATACGAATTGGGACTCATTCCCCGCAATCGCTACGATGACCTGCAAGAAAAGGTTCACGAAATAAGCGATAGGATACACCGGCTCTCTGCCATAAAGATTTTTCCCAATGAGAAGGTCAATACGATCCTTAAAGCAATGGGAACTCCTCCGATTAAGAATCCTGTCACACTCTATCAGCTTCTGAAGAGAAGCGAAATATCCTACGATGATTTGAAGGTTTTTGAGGGATGGGAGCCAATAACCGACAAACTTGTTAAAAAGCAGATCCAGATCGAGGCCAAGTATGAGGGGTATATCAAACGGCAGATTGAAGCGATAGGAAAAATGAAAACGCTTGAAGGGAAGAAAATTCCCAAAGGCATGAATTACGACTCCATGCCTGGACTTTCCACTGAACTGAAAATGAAGCTGATGAAGATTGAACCTTCAACTATCGGGCAGGCGGAAAGGATACCGGGCATGACACAGGCAGCCATCACGGCCATTTTGATCATGATGAAAAAGATGGAAATTGAAGCGGTTGCCAAACACAAATGTGTGTAGATTCAAGTGTGGCAGCTGCGTAGAGTGAAACAGAATGTTCTTGAAATTTCTTTATGGTCTGAGGTTATCTAAAGCCCCTCGGCTCTTGGCAAAGGGGCTTCAGATTTCAAGCTGACAAAAAATTAAGTTATGAGGATAGAATTTTTTCCGCCTCTTTCCGATAAGCATCCATTACGTAGGGTATACCCGATATCTTAGCAGCTTCCTCCGTCAGCGACATCAGATCTTTCTGTGATACGAGGGAGAGTTTGAAGTTCCTGGTCCCTGCCATAAGCTGCTGCAACCCTGCCTTGAACTTCTGGCTGAAGGTGTATAGCCCTATGGCACCGAAGGGAATATTTTTCAATTCCTTGCCATATTTTTTCTTCAGTTCCTCGTAACCCACGAAGATCTCTTCCACGGTATTGCCATACTTGGAAACTGTCTTGGGAAGGTCTTTGGCCTTTAACCATTCTCCGATGTTTTTGCCCACCATACCGGGAATCATCAGACCTCTACCCATACACACGGCTTTCACATACGGGCTGCCCATGCCTATGGCCTTAAACACGCTATCTTCTGAAGAGAAGCCGCCGGCAACGGCGATGTCAGGAACCCTGATTTTCCGCTTAGCTAATTTATCGCAGAACTGGTGGGTAAGACTGTGGAGATAGAAGCTGGGAATTCCCCATTCAGTCATCATGGGCCACGGACTCATGCCCGTGCCGCCCGGTGCGCCGTCTACCGTCAAGAGATCAATCTCGGCCTCGGCGCAGTAGCGCAGGGCCATGGCAAGCTCAACAGCCGAATAGGCTCCCGTTTTCAAGGTGATTCTCTTGAAACCTACTTTTCGGAGCCTTTCCACTTCATCAAAAAATCCATCTTCGGTCACAAAACCAAGCCTTGAGTGTCTCTCAAATTCCTTGATCGCCCCATCTTTGAATGCCGCCTGATTTTCAGACAATGTCGGATCAGGCAGGACTATGTACCCTCTCTTCTTCAACTCGAGTGCTCTTTCCAGGGAATTGACCTTGATTTCTCCACCGATACACTTGGCGCCCTGTCCCCATTTCAGTTCAATCGTATCCAGTTTATGTTTATTGAGTACGTATTCGGCCACGCCAAACCTCGTATCCTCAACATTCATTTGAACGAGGATCTCCCCATATCCCTCGTAATAACGTTTATACGTTTCAATACGTCGATCCATTTCCGGCGATTTCTTGACCTTTCCCTTACCGTCAAGTTCAAGTCCGGGGTCAATCCCGCAAACATTCTCACCACAGACTATGGTGATCCCGGAAATAGCAGCGCCTACAGCAAAATGTTCCCAGTTCTTGCGGGCAATCTCTGTAGAACCCAGGGCGCCCGTAAAAATCGGGAGTCGCATTTTCACCTTTTTCTTCCATCCGTATTCGGTTTCCGTGTCCACGGCTGGAAATACTGCCGTATCAGGACCGGCCTTCACACCCTTAGGCAAGCCCTTTGCCCCTACAGCATAACCTTGAATGCTTAGATGAGAGTAATCAATGGGATAGTCCTTGTCAGCTCCGGCAGTCATTTCGCCAAAGGATATGGGATAAAGAACTTCACGCCCTCTGAATGTTGACAGCCATATCTCGCAACCTCCTCTGCAGCCATCGACACATCTCGTACAGATTCCCGACATGGGTACTACATCCCTCGAACGGTTAAATGTCCCTGTCGCTTCATTCGCATTTGGCCTTCTAAGATTCATTTTTTTCTTCTCCTTCCTCTGGTATTATTTGGGATACTTCTATAAGTACCGAACGAACTATTTGCCGTATTTGCCCCTGCAAATTTCTGAAAATCTGCGAAGCTCCTGATAATCCATTACCGCAGCCATACCGCGGTTTTCCGTCTGGATTCCCGCTTCCTGTGCACAGGCAATTGGATTGAGTCCCCCCGTAAGAATAAGTCCCACTTTATTTAAATCCACATGCACCTGACATACCGGTTCGCTTACGGCGCCGATCAATAAAATGCCGCCGATCCTCGCTTCATTAAGCCTGGATATAAGCTCCTCCACGAGCTTCTTGCATGGCGCGGGGACCTCCCTGAAGTTGGCGAGAATGTTCCCTTCTCCCTTTCCGAGAACGCTTCGCACGGAAGTCATTTTTGCCATAATGAAGGTTTCCGACGGATCAAGTGAGGATCCGGAATAATAAATAAGCTCAACAAATCTGAGAGGCTTCCTGTCTTTTAGCTGCAGTATACCCGCAAATTTTGAGTCCATGGGAATGCCGGCTTTAAGCAAAACACCGTTAATCACTATGCTGCAGACCGTGGCGAGACCTATCTTACCCCTCGGTACGGTTACATTACCAAGCTGTCCATGCTCTCCTGCAACAGCCACGAGATCACTGACAGTCACTCCCATTTCAAAGGCCGGCCTCATTACCTTTAGGGCATTTTTGAACTGTTCTTTGGGGAAAAGTGAGATATTAACAGGGAGAAGACCTCGGCCGTTTACGGGGTTGAAGGTTGTTTTGTAAGCCAGGATTTCGATGCGAGAGATGGCGAGTCCCACTTTATCCTGAACCATCGCGTTACTGGCTTCATCTACACCTCTGTCTGTTACAGCTCTTCCTTCCCGTCTGCCCACAAGGCGTGTCAGTCCCTTTTCATCCATAAGCTTGAGATGATACCGGACAGCTCTTTCACTCAATACCACTCCCAAATCATGCATACGCCTGGCGATAAGTCTGGCACCGACAGGCTGCCTGCTTTCTTTGAGAATTTGAAGGATGAGCACTATCTTTCTCTCAATTCCTTCGGAATCAAAAAATTTTTTCATAGGGCAATCGGCAACTGTTTGCCGACGCTAATAGCAATATTATGTTCCCCTGTCAACAATAATGTACTATATAGTTACGCATTTCAGCTCAAAAATGTCTTATTTTTGCGAAGCAAGATTCTGCATAAATTATTCTTTCTTTCAACACGGTTTCTTTGATATAGTAAATCTAATTTTTAATAATTCTCGCTGATTTTAATCACTTGTGATGTACTCTGGTAGGTGAGACGGAACTGCATCACATACAATATTAGTAATCACAGGAAGGACGGCTGTATGGCAAAAACAACTCCATTCAATATCGCCAAGAAACAATTGGATCAATGCGCCAGGATTTTGAATCTGGAACCAGGTATTCATGAGGTGCTTCGGTCACCCATGCGTGAACTTCATGTTTCACTGCCAGTCCGCATGGATAATGGTTCCACGAGGGTATTTCAGGGATTTAGAGTTCAGTACAACGATGCCAAAGGTCCCACTAAGGGAGGGATACGGTTCCACCCGGAAGAAACAATAGATAATGTTCGCGCCCATGCGGCGTGGATGACATGGAAGTGCTCCCTCCTTGACCTACCTCTTGGCGGCGGCAAAGGTGGTGTAATCTGCAATCCCAAGGAAATGTCACCAGGAGAACTGGAACGCTTGAGCCGCAAATACGTGGACAGCGTGTGGCAAATCATCGGTCCTGATAAAGATGTGCCTGCTCCAGATGTATACACAAACCCGCAGATCATGGCGTGGATGATGGATGAATACTCAAAACTTTGCGGGAAGAATCAGTTTGGTGTCATAACTGGAAAGCCTATCTCTCTGGGCGGTTCTGAAGGACGCAGCGATGCTACGGCGCTGGGTGGCCTTTATACGGTTCGTGAGGCGGCTCAAGAATGCGGGGTTGATCTTTCGCGAGCAACAGTGGCCATTCAGGGGTACGGCAACGCAGGCTACCATGCAGCCCGTCATGCCACGTCTTTTCTGGGCTGCAGGGTATTAGCTGTCAGTGATTCCAAAGGTGGTATTTACAATAAGGAAGGGCTCGATCCGGAAGCAGTCGGTATCCATAAGGCAAAGACATCTTCAGTCATTCATTTCCCCGGTACAGTGCCTATATCCAACGAAGAGATACTCGAACTTGATGTAGATGTTCTCATACCCGCTGCCATGGAAAACGTAATAACAGACAGAAACGCCCCACGAATCAAAGCGAGGATTATTGCTGAGCTAGCGAGCGGACCGACCACCATGGAAGCCGACGATATCCTCCATAAGAACGGCATTCACGTGATACCGGACTTCTTGTGTAACGCAGGAAGTGTTACCGTGTCTTACTTTGAAATGGTGCAAAACGCATACATGTACTACTGGGAACTGGAAGATGTGCACAAACGACTTGATAAGAAAATGACAACAGCATATCATTCGGTAATTAATACCTCCAGGAAGTACAATACAAATACGCGTCAGGCCGCATACGTAGTTGCAGTGGAACGTGTCGTTGAAGCCATGAAACTTCGCGGTTGGGTATAAGTTTGTCCTCATCTGGAGATGATGATCGTAATAAATCGCAACCCGCTATTAAGAGTGGGCCGCTTCACAAGAGCCCTTTTTACTCAATATAACAGATTGCCTTCTGTATCTGCGGATCAGCTATCACTTTGGCGTATTTCCCTCCGGTCGAAGCAGGCACATCAATTACCTGCAACAGATCTCTGAATTTAACCGCATCCTGCAAAAGATCCATGAGGATGTTAGGTGAATTTTCGAAAAATTCATGATTGAAATCAGCTTCAGCGTCATTCGGATAAACTGGCACATAAATAATTCCGGCCTCGACCAAGTCCAAAAAAAAGTGCGTGCCATAGGAAAATTCAGGGAGGTGGCCCGCTTCCTCGCGGGCTACTTCTACAAGTACAGACGTATTGTTTAAATCAGCGTAACTAACATTAACGCCAAGATCGATATTACTGCTTCCCCATCTGCCAGGTCCTATCATCATGATCTTGCCCTTTACAATCAATGGGTGCTCATTGATTGATCCAACCACCCGGCCCAGGGATTTCTTCACATCCATGGACTCAACGAGGGCATAGCGCTTAGGATCGATATAGAGTATGTAGCGGATGTCTGAAATTGTCCCACCGCTGATGGTACGATTGGCCTTGAACAATATGCGTTCCTTCGGCAGTTCATCGGGGAAGGTCACAGGACCGATCGATCCTGGCACGGTCATCGGCCGGCATTGCAGCAGATTGATCCTAATATGACTGCTGGCATTGACAGATGCGGTGAATTCTGTGTCAAGTGGGTGTCCATAGGCTTTTTCAAGTATCGCCAGCATGGCATCCATAATTTTTATGAAATCAGTACGGCCTATGAGGTTGTTAAATGTAAGAACAAGCTTCTGAGTTGAATTGTCCAACCGTCCTGTGAATGGATCAATCAGATAGCCATCCGCCAGCAAAGATATGAAAAGGTGAAGATTCGGATAGTCCCTATCAGCCAGTATGTCTTGTACGGACATAGTTGCAAATTCATTTTTTTCCAAGTCAAGAACATCTGCCTCCCATTGTGAATACTTCGCAATACGGACACCATACTCCGGTCTGAGCTCTGGATGGCTGATGGCAATCATCCTTGGATAGTCATTGCCAACCCGGTTCACGGCACGTGTCCCCAGTCCGAATACAAGACGGACTAATCCCTTCGTCAAGTCTATACGATCTGTCCATGCATAAAGATTCCGAGAGCAGGCAACGCCTGCAAGAGATGGGAAGAAGTATTTCTTATATGGCATCCCTGAAACACGCTGCACGAGGATCGCCATCTGCTCATCTCTGTTCTCAAGCCCCATGGCTCGCCGGTAAGATAAGGCGTCCGGATTCACGGCACTGGCATAGACGAGCTTCACGGCTCTCAGGAACGCCTCCAGCCGCTCTTCGGAATTGCCCTGATTTGCGCAAAATTCGCTGCGGTATTTGCCGGCAAAGGCGTTGCGAAAACTATCCTCCAAGAGGCTGCTGGACCTGACAATAATTGGTGCCTGGCCGTAGTAATCTAACATATTACCAAACTGTTCAATAATCTCCGCGGAAAATTTACCTTCTAGAAAACGCCTTTCTACTTCTCCAAATTCATCGTGGGAGATATGGGAACTGCGAGTCAATTGCAGACGTAGGCGGAAGAGATCATTATTTACCAAGAAGGTAAAGAAGACATCTGAGCCGATATAGAAGGAGTCGTGAGCCTCCAAAATCTGCGAAAAGTCCTCGTTGCCGTCTTCCATGAGAATACGTCTCGCCAGAAGCATCCCCGCTGCCTTTCCACCAATTTGACCGGAACCGATCAAGCGGTCCCTGATACCAAGAAGATCGCTTATTCTGAAATAGGAATTTGCCAGTCTATTGAATTCGGGATGGCTCCCCACCATCATCTGCAACAGTTCCTGTTTTAGGGCTGAGATCTCCGGTGCCGTTTCCGATAAATCTTTTTCCGCTTCTTGGTATTGAAGCAGTCTTCTGAGTACACTTTCCCATGGGGCTATCGATCTTGCCATGATTTGGAGCGGCTTTTTGCTGGCGCTCAATGATACCGCAGCTGCATCCCCGCTTTGAAAGACAGGAACCCAGCTTGTGCCAGACATCATATGCGGAAGAAACATCTTTGGAGAGTATCTGTCCCATACTTTCAGGGGATGGAGGTACATTATTTCTTGTACTCGATAGACATCAATCAACAGTTGCGTCGTGTCGCGAATCCTCGCTACTGCACTGTGAGAATGCTGACCCCGTGTAAGCGCAAAATATGCTACTGTTTCAAGCTCAAAAAGATAGGGACACGTAACCTGGAAAAAGTTTGCAAGTAGCTCATCTGTTGCCCAGCGAACGACAAGAAAAGACAGATTATCGAATATATAGAATGTTTCTCTGCCAAACGACTCGATGATTTTATTGACCTCCCTGCTGAAGGTGTCGAAACCTACCTCTGGATCCAACTCTATGATTGTTAAGCCGGGCCGTGCCTTAAGAATTTCTGTGTGAGGCGCAAATCGGAGATAGATACACTTCCGTCCATCGGCTATAGCCTGACTCGCGAATGGTTCAGCAAAATACTTATACTCTTCCAAATGGTCGACCTGCCATACTACATTGTCGCCATAACGAAGACCCTGAACAACTTCATCCAGTGACGCGAGACCGCTTCTTACTGTTTCTGTCTTCATCAGTCTATTAAATGATTATTTTTGTATTATGCTTCCCAGGACTGTTCCGTCATTCCAATAAAGTAATAATGCTAGATGGTGCCGCATCTGTTTCTATTATTCATCTGCCGTACACACACTCGGCTCATGACTATTAATCTAGTGTAGCACAAATAATACGACATTTCTCTGATTTTAGTTAGAATCATCAGAATCAGAATCTTCAGTGCCCACATGAAAATGTTGGCAGAGTTATCAATTGATCTATTAATATATCCACAAAGATGGGGAAAATAGAAGGATCAAGAATGCAGGAGCCATTTCGGTGATTACTCTTCAACCCGGCCGAGGACTTGCCGCCTTGCGATACACAAGATTAATTTGGCTATTATGAATGTTCATCTTACATTTGTAACGATTTATACAAATCTTCTTCTTAAAGAACATTATTGTTCATCATTAATCTTCATTCTGGCTTTATTTTTGCTTCAACATGTTATTATGTTTTTCAAAATATAATAAAAGTTGCAATATTGTACAAAATAAGGTATGGTTTATTAGGAAGGAAGCAATTAATTGGTAAATACAAATCTCTTGACGGTAGTTGAATAAGAAAGAACATTTTTGATATATAAGTTCTCAACAAGAAAGCATCTGAGACTAATATTCAACTATCCTGTTAAGTTTCAATCGGGGATATGACAAAGACAAGCAAAGACCTGATTTTTTATTGAGGAAAGAGAACAAATCAAGTCGTTGCACAAGGAAAAGTCGATTCAGATTTAAACAACAACTAATTATTTCTCAGCAAGATAAAAGGAGGAGGATATGTCTATCAATTGGGGTCCATTTTTTATAGTTCCTTCCGAGTCACAGAAGACTCTCTCGGGAAGGGTGGTTTTAAGAGAAAGTTTCGACGAGGAATTATTGAAAAAAGAGCTGGATCAGCTCGGATATGCGGGAGCTGCGATAAGTGCAACAAACCCGTGGTACTATCGCAAAAAGAACACTGAGTCCTGGATGAAAATCAATGAATCCTCTGACAGGCAAAATAATTTCGCAGTTCCTTGGGAAACTGCCACGCTGGAAAACGGTCAATATCAGATTCTCGGCGTGATGCATGTATCGATCAAAAAGGGCGAAGAGGAACGTGTAATCGCTAGGCAGAACATAATGGACATTAAAATCAAGAATTAGACCATGAGATAATTTTATGGTGCCTATGCTATACGAATGTATCATATCGCTCATTATGAACAGGAACAGATAGGAGTTCTGTATTCGAGATGAGTAAGCCAATATGGAGTCCATCACAGGTTGGTACAACGGGTGATAAAGAGCTAAGTATTCATAATTACGAGGAACTTGCCGCTCTTCATACAATTGCCAAGATCCTGGCACAGCCCCAGGAGTTACGTGACCAGTTGGAAGAGGTTCTGAAAGAGCTGAGCCTTCGCCTCGGGATGGAACGCGGCATGATCTCGCTTCTCAACCGGGAAACCGGGGAGGCGTGGCTTGATGTTGCCCATGACGTCAACATTCAGGGACTTGAAGTCATGTACAGGCCTGGTGAAGGTATCACCGGCAGGGTAGCACAGACCGGCCGACCCATGGCAATTGCCAATCTCGGTAAGGAGACTCACTTTCTCGACCGTACGGGTGCACGGCGCTCATTGAACAGATCTGAACTTACTTTTCTCTGTGTACCAATTATATATGATGCCCGGGTCGTGGGAGTAGTCTCGGCAGACAAGGTAGCACGCACCGTAGAAAATCTTGACCGTGAACTGGCAATGCTTTCATCAGTCGCTGAACTAATTGCCAGAGCCGTCCATACGCGCGCCCTCGAAGAAGAGAACCGCCGCCTGAGAAAAATAGTTGGCCGTTCAAAGGCTCCCTCTGTAGATATTATCGGAAATTCCAGGGCCATGCAGGAGGTCTTCGGACTGATCGCTCAGGTTGCCGATACAAACACAACAGTTCTGATAAACGGAGAAACCGGTACTGGCAAGGAATTGGTGGCAAGGGCAATTCATCTGAACAGCCTGCGGAAAGATGGTCCCCTCATTTATGTAAATTGTGCTGCCATGCCGGATACCCTGATAGAAAGCGAACTTTTCGGCCATGAAAAAGGTGCATTCACAGGAGCCTTGCATCAGAGGAAGGGACGTTTTGAGGAAGCCCATGGTGGTACCATCTTTCTTGATGAAATCGGCGAACTTTCCGCAGCTGCTCAGGTCAAGGTATTGAGGGTTCTTCAGGAAAAACAAATCCAGCCCTTGGGTTCGTCGAAGATTGTTAATGTAAATGTGCGAGTTATAACTGCGACAAATAGGGATCTTGAGCAGGACATAACCTCAGGGCGGTTTCGTAGCGATTTATATTATCGTCTTAACGTATTTCCTATTTACTTGCCGCCACTTCGGGAGCGGGGAACCGATATAATCATGCTGGCTGATCATTTCGTCTTGAAATTCGCAAAGGAACTCGGCAAGCCGGTTAAACGAATTTCTACACCCGTATTGGAAACATTCTTGGCATATCAATGGCCGGGCAACGTAAGGGAACTGGAAAACTGTTTGGAAAGGGCTGTTTTACTGACAGCTGGCGATACTATTGAGGTATTTCACTTACCTCCCTCTCTCCAAACGAAGACCAAAGACGGAGAAAAGAAAGAACAGGGAAAATTGAAAAATGTCGTCGAAAGCCAGGAGAGGAATCTTATTATTAATGCCTTGAAGGAAACGCGGGGGAATCAGAGTAAGGCTGCAAGACTGCTTGGCAGCACGAAAAGAATCACACAATATAAGATACAAAAATTTGGAATTGACCCCTGGCAGTTTCGCCCGAAGCGGATTGGTTCAAAAGTGCAACCAGACGAGAAAGAGAAGAAATAAACAAGTATATGACACTTTTGTTACTAATTGCGACTAAAGTACATATTTGTTCTTTCACGCAGTGTTGATAAGACTTTCCTCCTGTCTGTGATATATGATTAGATCTGTAATATATTTCTGTGTCCCCGGTTACCAATACTTGACGATAATTATTTTGCTGAAGATTTAATTACTTACACTTCTGTTACGATGAATGTCTAATATCTTTTTCATGCGCGTATACCGTCTTTATTTGGTGAGTCATTGTTTTCTTCAAGGATGGTACAGTTTTAGCTAAATGGATGACGGAACTGCCCATGCAGGGATCTCCGGCATGGGCAGTTAAAGAGAGGAAATACTTATGTGCCGTTTATTTGCAATTACCAGCACGGAACCGCTTTCTCCGATAGTTCCACTCCGCGCTATTGATGTCATGAAGGAAGGTCATGATGGATCTGGTGTGGGGTTATTTATGACGGATCTGGGCGGTGAATTTGAGAATTTCAAAGGTGAGCCGATCCTTTCGGGGATTTTTTCAAACGAGGGAATCAAAACACTGGATCGTTACATGATGGACCTTGATTTTATGGTTAAATACAAACTTTCTATCCGTCCCGGTAAAGAACCCCCTGCGGGAACACCCAGACGGGATAACTATCTGATTCGTGTTTATGAGTATCCCCCCGATTGGGATTCATTCAGTAAAGCTGAGATCGAATACCGCCTCATGATGTGCCGGCTTCAATTACGAAAGATGGGTGAAGAAGACGGTTCCATGATGATCTTCAGTTTCTGGCCTGACGTCATTATGATCAAGGAAGTCGGTGATCCCATGACGGTGGCGGATTATCTGGGGTTAAATCGAAAGGAACTGCAAGCCCGTACGATGCTAGCACAAGGGCGGCAAAATACGAATTATGCGATAAACATCTACGCCTGTCATCCATTCTTCATTCAGGGAATGGCGACTATGACCAACGGAGAAAACACGGCATTTGTACCCATCAGGGAATTTCTCATGTCACGGAACTTCCCCGGTTACACCGGATATCAATCGGACTCGGAAGTATTTACTCACATCCTTCATTATACGAAGAACCATTTAGGAATGGGTCTCGATATGTATAAAAACGTCATAACCCCTTTAAAAGACGATGAACTGGAGCATCACCCCGATGGCTCATGGCTGCGCATGTTAAAGCACAGTTTTCGTCCTTTAATCATCGACGGTCCAAACTGTGTAATGGGCTGTCTGCCGGACAAAAGCCTTTTTATGGTGCAGGATAGCAAAAAACTACGCCCGGGCGTTGTAGGCGGGAATCCCGGTATGTTTGCCTTTTCTTCTGAAATGTGCGGGCTGGATGCCACACTTCCGGCACGCGATAAAAGCCGGGATTTTCAGCCAATGAAGTATGATACCGTCGTCGTCGGCCCGGGACGTAGGGAGGTGGAGATATGGAACCAGTTGGATGCCTTACCCCATTTACACTAAGTACAAAAGACCTGCCATGGATAATCCTTTGGGATAAGGAAAAATGCAACCTCTGCGGCAGGTGTACGGCGGTTTGTCCGGTTCGCGCAATAGAGTTGGGAGTTCACAGGAAGCGGGCCCTTCAGGTCAATATCGGCTTGGATCAAAAGCCCGGCAACCTGTTCAGCGTTTATCATGGTATCGACCAACGTACAGATCCGGTACATGCCTGCGTTGGATGCGGGATGTGCAACCTCGTATGTCCAAACAACTGTATAATACCCGTCCATAATGAAGAAATTGATAAATTGCGCTTTCATAATAATGTTGGAGGTGTACCCAGACGCCGCGGTGGACGTCGCAACGTACCCGGTGTTATTTTAGATCAAATAAAGTTTATACGCATTTCCATGCTGACAGACCCGGCCCTGGATGCGGGTCGCCACGAATTCGAATTGAGGACCCTTTTGGGGCGAATTCTGCCGCCCGAGGAAATGCTTCGGGTCAGCCGTGAAAACGGATGGACACCACCGGTAAGAGAGATTTACCCTCTCATTATAGGGAGTATGTCATTTGGTGCATTGTCACCCAATATGTGGGAGGGCTTGCAGATGGGAGTGGCCTATCTGAATGAAGAGTTGGGAATGCCCGTGCGGATGTGTACCGGTGAAGGAGGCTGTCCACCGAGACTCCTAAGATCCAGATTCCTGAAATATGTGATTCTCCAGATTGCTAGCGGTTATTTTGGCTGGGATGAAATTATCCACGCCCTTCCTGAAATGAAGGAAGATCCCTGCGCCATCGAAATCAAATACGGTCAAGGAGCCAAACCGGGTGACGGCGGTCTCCTCATGTGGTACAAAGTGAACAAGCTGATCGCTGCCATCCGCGGCGTACCGGCCGGTGTGAGTCTGCCCAGTCCACCTACCCATCAGACAAAATATTCCATTGAGGAATCCGTCGCCAAAATGATCCAGTCCATGTATATGGGATGGGGGTTCCGGGTGCCGGTGTATCCAAAGATTTCGGGAACAAGCACGGCATTGGCAGTACTCAATAATCTGACGCGAAATAATTATGCGGCAGGACTCGCGATTGACGGAGAAGACGGCGGCACCGGTGCTGCATATAACGTCTCAATGGATCATATGGGACACCCCATCGCGAGCAATATCCGGGATGCTTATCTGAACCTCGTCAAGCTGGGTAAACAGAACGAGATTCCCCTGTTCGGCGCGGGCGGTGTGGGAAAGAGCGGCAACCTTGCAGCCAATGCAGCTGCCCTGATCATGTTAGGGGCAAGCGGCGTGCAGACAGGGAAGTACCTCATGCAGGCCGCAGCCGGATGCCTTGGCTCCGAAAGCGATCGCTGCAATATCTGCAATATAGGAATCTGCCCGAAAGGGATCACTTCTCAGGATCCCCGGGTGGATCGCCGACTGGATCCGGAAAAGGTGGCCGAACGCGTAGTGGAAACTTTCCTGAGCTTTGACACGGAATTGAAAAAAATCGTTGCACCTCTGGGTCGTTCAACTTCGCTTCCTATCGGTATGTCAGATGCCATCGGTATTGCGGATCACCACGCCGCCGAGCGGCTGAGTATTAGGTATGTTGTGTAACCAAGGAGAACAAATGTCAACCAAACCAACTATTACCGTTGCCGGCATGGAAAAAGGTATCCGAGTCGATTCGCGGATTCTGGAAGAACGAATGCAAAAGGCCATCGCCGACGGTCATCGGTGCATAGAAGTAATTGCATATGGTCAGCACGGAATTGGTGGCCGATTGTGGAAGGCAGGGACGGAACCTGTTCTGGTAAGGGTCATGGGAACATCGGGACAGCGGCTCGGTTCAATGGGATTCCCCAACACGTTTATCGATGCCGTGGGTCCTGCCTCTGATGATGTGGGATGGCTTAACGCCGGCGCCAATATCATCGTCCGTGGAAATGCTACGAATGGTGTGGGCAATGCCATGGCCCAGGGCAAGATTTATGTTGTCGGCGACACCGGTGCACGGGGCATGACGATGACCAAACACAACCCCCGTTTTCATCCCCCCGAACTATGGGTTGTGGGAAGTGTGGGGGATTCTTTTGCCGAGTTTATGGCCGGTGGGATTGCCGTTGTCTGCGGATATGACACGCCCCGTAAGGATAACGTTCTCGGCTATCGCCCATGCGTCGGTATGGTAGGTGGAAAGATATTCTTTCGCGGTTATCACAAAGGCTACAGTGTACAAGACGCCAGATTGACGAGGCCCGACGATGAAGAATGGCGATGGCTCACCTCAAATATGAAGTTATTTCTCGACACCATCGGGCGATCGGAGTTGTATCCGCTCCTGACCGGCGACCGCAGTGTGTGGCAGCTACTGGTAGCCCTCAAGCCTCATGAAAAGCATGGCGGCCCACCAAAAAGTATGGGCCAATTCCGCAAAGAAGTATGGGATCGGGAACTGGGAGCCGGTGGGCTGATCGGTGATCTGTCCGATCTGGATAGAAGCCCCATCGATGTTATCACAACCGGCATACTGCGAAGATTTGTTCCTGTATGGGAAAATGACAAATACTTGCCACCCTGCCAGGCGGGATGCCCCACAGGAATTCCTGTGCAAAAGCGTTGGGCGCTGATCCGTGAAGGATTGATGGAGAAGGCCGTGGATCTGGCACTGTCGTATACCCCATTTCCGGCAACCGTTTGCGGATATCTATGCCCGAATCTATGTATGGAGAGCTGCACGCGGCAAAAAGAAAGTCTTCCAGCAGTCGATATTACCCTGCTCGGTAAGGCCAGTTTGAAGGCCAAACCACCGGAGCCTGCCCCCAAAACGGGCAAGAAGATCGCTGTAATTGGCGGTGGGGCATCGGGGCTGTCCGTTGCCTGGCAGCTGTGGATGAAGGGACACGAACCTATCATTTACGAAATGCGCGCGCGACTCGGTGGAAAGATTACCGATATGATTCCTGAGAGCAGAATCCCTGACGAGGTAGTCGAACATGAATTGAGCCGGGTAAGCAAACAGGTCACTCACATCAATCTGAAGCATCCTTTGACAAAGAAGGAATTTTCGGAAGTCAAAGAACGGCACGACTTCACGGTAATTGCAGTAGGGGCGCAAAAACCGCGAATGATTCCTGTTCCGGGCAACGAAAGGGCAATCCCGGCGCTTGAGTTTTTGAGGCAAAGCAAGACCGGCAAAGCCATAGTGGGTGAAAAAGTGGTTGTTATCGGAGCGGGCAATGTCGGCTGCGATGCTGCAGCAGAGGCCGCGCGCCTGGGAGCCAAAGAGGTAATCTTAATCGACATCCAGGAACCGGCATCGTATGGGAAAGAAAGGAAAGCTGCCGAAGCTGCGGGGGCAAAATTCTTATGGCCTCGATTTACGAAAGCCATTACGGAAAAAGACATCGAACTGACGGATGGGCAGATACTGCCAGCAGATACTGTAATCGTATCCATAGGCGATCAACCTGATCTATCTTTTTTGCCCGAAGATATTGCGACGGAAAGGGGATTTATCGTTGTCGACGACCACTATCAGACCAGCGATCCCCAGGTCTACGCAATCGGCGATGCAGTGAAGCTTGGCCTCTTAACAGATGCCATCGGTGCAGGAAGACTAGCTGCAATCGCCATCGATAGTGTGCTGAAAGGTTGGTACGAGACCATTGATAAGCTGCCTCCCATCGATCCGGGACGTGTTAAGCTCGAATATTATGACCCGCGCGTTCTCACTTTTGACGATCCCACGTATTGTGCATCACAGTGCGCCTCATGCGGCGCATGCCGCGATTGCGGTCTCTGCGAGACGATCTGTCCCGCAAATGCGATATCGCGACGGCAGGGGGATGGTATTCAATTTGACTACATTGTCAATGATGACAAATGCATCGGCTGCGGCTTCTGCGCCGGTGCTTGTCCTACCGGGATCTGGCTGCTCGTGGAAAATGAACCACTGGAGTAATAGAGAAGAGGGATGAGTAGCGGCGATATGTTCAGAAACAATGATAGTTTGCCACTACGAGAGACAAGTTTTTACATATTTCTGTTTAAAATTAAAAATCTAAAAGAGAGGTGAGTTATGTTTTCATGCAAGACGAAGAAAGATGTTTTGAAAGCGGTTAAGGACCACAATGTAAGTTTCATCCAGTTCTGGTTTACCGATGTACTCGGGATGCAGAAGATTTTCAGCATTACGCCTTCCGAACTCGAAGAAGGTTTGGAAGAAGGAATGGGTTTCGACGGGTCATCGATACAGGGGTTCGCAAGGATCGAGGAGAGCGACATGATCGCCATGGCCGATCCTACAACCTTCCAGTTGATACCCTGGCGTCCTTCCGATCGGCCCGTGGCGAGACTGATCTGTGATATTCTTAATCCTGATGGCACGCCTTATGAGGGCGATCCCCGGTACGTCCTCAAACGAGCCCGGAATATTTCTATTTCGCCAGCGACAAGACAACGGACATCCTGGATCAGGGCGGCTACTTCGACGGCCTTCCCATAGACAGTGCCACAGACCTGCGGCGTCAGACCATCTTTGCCATGCAGGATATGGGGATCCGTGTGGAATATTCTCACCATGAAGTGGCACCCAGCCAGCATGAGATTGATCTCCGTTATGACGATGCCCTGGCGATGGCCGATAAGGTCATGACCTATCGAACTGCGATCAAGGTGATTGCCAGACAGAACGGCGTTTACGCCACTTTCATGCCCAAGCCCATCTTCGGCCAGAACGGCAGCGGCATGCATACCCACCAGTCCCTTTTCAAGGGCAGCAAGAACGCCTTCTTTGACGGGAAGGACAAGTATAATTTGTCTGCAATGGCCAAGAGCTATATAGCCGGTCTCATGACCCACGCACCGGAGATCACCGCCATCTGCAATCAGTGGATAAATTCCTACAAGCGCCTGGTACCGGGTTACGAAGCACCTGTCTATGTCTCCTGGGCACGGCGCAACCGCTCCACCATGATTCGTGTTCCCATGTATAAACCGGGAAAAGAAAAGGCAACGCGCATCGAATACCGTTCACCCGATCCGGCGTGCAACCCCTATCTCGCATTCGCCGTGATGTTGGCGGCAGGCATGAAAGGCGTCGAGAAAAAGTACGTCCTCCCTGAACCTGTTGAAGAAGATATCTTTGAAATGGATGAGAAGGCCAGGGAAAAGGCGGGGATAACTTCTCTGCCCGGAAGTTTGTATGAGGCGCTTGCATTGGTATCAAAGAGCAAACTCGTCAGGGAAACTCTCGGCGACCATATCTTCCAGAAGTTCATGGAGAACAAGAAGGTGGAATGGGATCGTTTCAGAATTCATATCAGTCAGTACGAAATCGAACGATATCTGCCGATTCTATAAATATGATGTCTTTCAAGCGCAGGCTACGGCCTGCGTTTGAAAGGCACGACCCATTACATTTTCATTTCCACACAACCATTTCCGTGCCAGTTATTTAACCCAACATTTACCGGGAATGAGAGCTGTTACATTTTTGTTCATATGGTTTGATAATGTACGAATCCGTTCCAATTTCCATTCCAAACAAATTCGCAAATTAGTTATTTTTGAATTATATCAGTATGTTATAGGCTGCATTCCTTGTTCTGAGATGGCACCATCCTTGCTATATCATTGGTAACGTCCGTTCTCACATGGAACGAAAATTCTCAAAATGAGGAGGTAAGTGTTATGAACTCAGGCGACACTGCCTGGATACTGGTGAGTTGTGCCTTGGTACTGTTAATGACACCAGCCCTGGCACTTTTTTATGGAGGTATGGTCCGCCGGAAAAACGTTCTTTCCACCTTAACCTTGAGTTATATCTTCATGGCTCTGATAGGGGTGCAGTGGCTGCTTTACGGTTATTCCCTTGCCTTTGGTACTGATATTGGCGGATTAATCGGGGGTCTGAACTTCGCAGGATTTAACGGAGTAGGCGCCCTGCCCAACGACGACTACAGTAAAACCATTCCCCATAGCCTCTTCGCTGCCTTTCAGATGATGTTTGCAGTCATCACACCAGCCTTGATTACGGGGGCGTTTGTGGAAAGGGTAAATTTCAAGAGCTTTCTCCTGTTCAGTCTGCTCTGGGCTACCTTGGTTTATGATCCATTGTGCCATTGGGTCTGGGGGCAGGGCGGCGGGAACGGTTGTGCATATTGCAGCTGGTTTTTCTGCGCTGGCCTTCGCGCTGGTGATCGGGCCACGTAAAGGATATGGCAAGGCCCCTATGGAACCGCACAGTATCCCATTGACAGTCCTGGGGGCCGGCCTGTTGTGGGTCGGCTGGTTTGGTTTTAACGCCGGCAGCGCCCTGGCTGCAAACGGTGTGGCGGTAAATGCCCTCCTGACTACGAACACTTCAGCAGCGACGGCCGGTTTGGTCTGGATGATGCTCTCCTGGCTGGATGGCCGGCCCAGTCCTCTGGGCATCGCGACGGGAATGGTGGTAGGTCTGGCAGCAGTGACCCCGGCTTCGGGTTTTGTTACACCTCTGGCAGCTATGGTTATCGGAGCAGTAGCCGCTCCTCTCTCATATTATGCCATGCGTTTTCGGGACAGACGCAAACTGGATGAGTCGCTCGATGTGTGGGCCTGTCACGGTATTGCCAGCAGTTGGGGCACCATAGCCACCGGTCTCTTCGCAACGATAGCCGTTAACAGTGACGGCGCCAATGGCCTCTTTTTCGGTAATCCCAAGCAGTTAGGCATCCAGCTTGTTGCTGTGTCGGTTACCATAGTCTTTACTTTCGGGGTCACCTTTGTGGTAGCCAAACTGCTTGACTGGAGCATAGGACTGCGTGTAACTGCGATAGAGGAAGAGGTCGGCCTGGATATCAGCTCTCATGGGGAGAGGTCCTACTCGTAGATATGAAAAGCTCATTTTTTACTTTGGAGATTTTACCATGCTGAAAAAGATAGAAGCCATAATTCGTGAAGATAAAGTGAACGATGTCAAGGACGCCTTGATTGAAATTGGCATTGTGGGGTTAAATATATTTGAAATCCGTGGACACGGCCGCCAGGGCGGCATTAAACTGTCAGGCCGCGCCGGCACCTACATGGTAGACATGCTGCCGAAAATACAGGTCAACATTATCCTGAGCGATCGCAACCTGGAGGAAACGATTCAAACGATCCGCAAATCCGCCTATACCGGTGAGCCCGGCGATGGACTTATCTTTGTCTATCCGGTGGAAGAGGTAATTCGCATCCGAACCGGGGAACGGGGTCAGGACGCAGTGATGTATCCCGGCGATATTGATGAAAAAAGAGGCTTGAGTAAGGTTAAGGAAGCGTAATGGATAAACCGACATGATTCATGCCCTTTATCATGCTCAAACAGAGACCCTGGGACTCATCAAATCATGTATCGACAAGCGAGGACTTAACCTCACAGAACATCATGTATACGAAAGGGGCCAGTTACCGCCTTTCTCACCGGCAATACAGGCCCTCATTATCATGGGCGGACCGATGAATGTGGATGAAACATACCTCTATCCATTTCTGGACACTGAACTGGAACTTATCAAACAAGCAACGCTGGCCGGACGGCCTGTATTGGGTATTTGTCTGGGTGCCCAGTTAATAGCAAAAGCCCTCGGTTCCCGAGTCTACCCAAATAGTGTGCGGGAGGTTGGATGGCACCCAATTGAACTCCTTCCGGTAGCGCATAAAGACAGACTCTTTTCGGAAGCTCCACAGACATTCGATGTTCTTCACTGGCATGGCGATACCTTCGATCTTCCCCCAGGCGCTGTACACTTGGCCAGGTCAAACCGGTGTGTCCACCAAGCCTTTCGATGGGGACCTTTAACCTGGGGACTGCAATTCCATCTGGAAGTCACCCCTAAGATGATCGAGACTTGGGTTCAGGGCAACGAATCTGTCTCCTATATCCGTGGCGCCGGGGAGGCCCCCCAGGCGATCGTCGAAAAAACACCGGCCTCATGTTCAACCCTTCGGCCTTTGGCGGAACAAATATTTTCTTCGTTCCTTGGTGCTATTTGATTATTGAAGGTGATAATTTCCTGGTAAAGGGTATGAACGGGGCCAGAAGTGAACAATTTTAAGATAATAGTTCGTTCCTACGGCCAAATGGGCTGAATGAGTTTATTTTAGTACCTTATGAGTCAATATAAGATTGAAAGATGTTTTTCCATGTTGTACACTTATCAATAATCATAACGAGAGCAGGAGATAGCATTAATTGAAAACTCTTTCTCGTTCAGAATATATTTCTGTGGGGGAAGCCACCGTTCATCGATCGGTGGTTTTACATTGATTGGAGACTTCATATGTCCATGTTAAGGCAGCAACGCCCGGCCCTCTTGGTTTTGGAGGACGGAAGCGTATTTCCTGGATATGCCTTCGCCTCCTCCGGCGAAACCCTGGGAGAAGTTGTCTTCAATACGGGGATGACCGGATATCAGGAAATAATAACCGATCCCTCCTACAAGGGACAGATCGTCACCATGACCTATCCTTTGATAGGCAATTACGGGATAAACCCGGAAGATATGGAATCCGGAGGTATCCACCTGGAAGGATTTATTGTCAGAGAGTATCAGCCGCATCCGAGTAACTGGCGCAGTCGCATGACTCTAAAATACTTTCTTGAATCACACGGTAAATTAGGCGTCGAAGGCATAGACACCAGGGCACTGACACGCCGCATTCGCCTCGAGGGCGCAATGCGGGGGATCATTTCAACAGAGACGGCGGATATCGATCTCCTTCTCTCGCGTGTACGGGCCTATCCGGGCCTTGTTGGCAGGGATCTGATAAAAGAAGTTACCTGCAAGCATCCTTATCAATGGAAGGACGGCAAGCAGCAATCGCTCTCTTTTGGCGCCAGAGCAGGGTCGTCCGTAAGAGAACAGCCGTTAAGGGTCGTCGTTCTTGACTGCGGTGTCAAGTACAATATACTTCGCAATCTGGAGAATCTGGGATGCGAAGTATTGGTCCTGCCTGCAACAGCAACCGGGAAAGATATGTTATCGTACAAACCGGATGGCGTCTTGCTTTCCAACGGTCCGGGAGATCCGGCGGCACTGCCCTACATAGTAAAAGCAACTGAACAGATTCTGGGCAAGGTCCCCATTTTCGGTATCTGCCTGGGTCATCAGATCTTAGGACAGGCATTAGGCGGAAGGACAGAGAAGCTGAAATTCGGCCACCATGGAGTTAACCAGCCGGTGAAGAATATGCAAAGCGGTCGGATTGAAATTACATCGCAGAACCATGGCTTCGTCGTGGTGCCTGAATCCTTGCCGGATGATATTGAGAAAACATATGACAACCTGAATGATCATACCTCAGAAGGGATGTGCTACCAGGGCAAGCTGGCGTTCAGCGTGCAATACCACCCGGAAGCGGCGCCAGGGCCCCACGATGTCAATTATCTCTTTAAAAAATTCGTATCTTTGATGGAAACAAAAAGGAATAAGGCTGATGATTCTGATCATTGATTTCGGCTCTCAATACAACCAACTGATTGCCAGGCGTGTCCGGGAACACCATGTCTACTGCCAGATTGAGCCCCCGGATATTGACATCGCAAGAATCAAGGCCCTGCAACCGGAAGGCATCATTCTGTCCGGAGGCCCCGCGAGCATTTACGAGAAAGGGAGTCCGAGAGCAGATAGAAAAATCTTTGACCTCGGTGTTCCTGTGTTAGGCATATGTTACGGCATGCAATTCATGGTTGATGCCCTCGGCGGAAGAGTCATCAGGGCCGAAAAACGGGAATACGGTTTTGCCGAACTCAAAATCAAAATTTCATCAGGGATTTTTGCCGGCATAAACAAGAAAACGCGATGCTGGATGAGCCATGGAGATACCATTGGCGTCTTACCGAAAGGCTTCAAAACGACTGCATCAACCCCCAATACGAAGATAGCTGCTGCTGAAAATGCATCTATGCGATTATACGGTTTGCAGTTTCACCCGGAGGTTGTCCATACGCCTGAAGGGAAAAAAATAATGGAGAACTTTCTCTTCAGTATCTGCAACTGCAAAAAAAGCTGGACCATGAAATCCTTTGCTCGGGATGCCGTTGCCGAGATTCGCTCTCAGGTTGGCAGCAGCAAGGTGATACTGGGTTTGAGCGGCGGCGTGGATTCATCGGTCGCGGCGGTCCTGCTCCATCAGGCCATCGGACGTCAGCTGCATTGTGTCTTTGTCGATAACGGCGTACTTCGAGAAGGCGAAGCGCAGAAGGTTCAGGACGTTTTCCGTAAGCATTTCCAGATCAACCTGCGATTTGCCCGGGCAAAGAAATTTTTTCTCCGCAGACTGAAAGGTATAGAGGATCCTGAAAAGAAAAGAAAAATTATCGGTCGCACCTTCATCGAGGTCTTCGAAAAGGAAGCCCGGCGGATCAAGGGTGTCAAGTTCCTAGCCCAAGGGACCCTCTATCCCGACGTCATCGAATCCCGCTCGGCTTTTGGCGGGCCCAGCGCCGTAATCAAATCACACCACAATGTGGGCGGCCTTCCGAAGAAGATGCATCTATCCCTGGTGGAGCCCCTCAAACACCTATTCAAGGACGAAGTCCGGCTGTTGGGCAAGGAACTCGGCATGTCCGATGAGCAGGTCTGGCGACAGCCCTTCCCCGGCCCGGGTCTGGCCATCCGCATCGTCGGGGAGGTCACGGAAAAACGCCTGGCTATCCTGCGCAAAGCCGACGTAATTCTCATGGATGAGATCCGGGCGGCCAATCTTTACCGCAAACTGTTCTGCCTATCAAGAGCGTGGGAATTATGGGAGATCAACGGACCTACGAAAACATCCTTTCCATTCGTGCGGTAACCAGTGAAGATGCCATGACTGCTGACTGGGCGAGGCTCCCCCATGACCTGCTGGGAAAAATTTCCAACCGCATTATTAATGAGGTACGGGGCGTGAACCGGGTGGTCTATGACATAAGCTCGAAGCCGCCAAGTACGATTGAGTGGGAGTAAGAGGAAGGTGCACAGCACCCTTCGCCGCCAGGAATCTTTTTCCGCCCATGCACTTCCTTGCTCCGCTGCCGGGCTACAAACTCCCGCCACCGGCGCTCAGACATGCACCCCGGCGGTTGCTATGCTCCGGTGACCTGGGGCCCGGAAAAATCTTCAATCCGGGGCTCAGAGTCCTGTCCACATATAGATGGGTGATAATAATTAAAGGTGCTGCATGGACACGTTTTACAATCTTCGAAGTTCATGACAAAGTTAGTAATGATCAAATACGCGAATTGAAAGCAGCGCTGACTTCAAGAGATGTATCGGAAAAAATATGCCCAAAAGAAATGACCTGAAAAAAATTCTTATCATCGGTTCCGGACCGATCATTATCAGCCAGGCATGCGAGTTCGACTACTCCGGAACGCAGGCCTGCAAGGCCTTGAAGGAAGAAGGATATCAGGTCGTCCTCATCAACAGCAATCCCGCTACCATTATGACTGATCCCGAGATGGCGGACAGGACTTACGTGGAGCCGATTACGCCGGAGGCAGTAGCAAAGATCATCGCCAAGGAACGGCCCGATGCCCTCCTCTCTACCATGGGAGGGCAGACAGGACTGAACACTGCTGTAGCCGTTGCAGAAAGCGGTGCGCTTGAACGCTACGGTGTGGAGATGATCGGCGCATCCCTCGAAGTTATCCAGAAGGCGGAGGATAGAGAGAAATTCCGCCATGCAATGGAGCGTATAGGCCTCCGTGTACCCAAAAGCGGGTTCGCGAGAACGATGGATGAAGTATTTGCAGTGGCAGCAATTATTGGATTCCCTCTCATTATTCGCCCCTCTTTTACCTTGGGGGGTACAGGCAGCGGTGTCGCCTATAACAGGGAAGAACTGGCGGAAATCGCCAAGGTCGGACTGGACGCCAGCATGATCCATGAAATCATGGTGGAAGAATCCGTTCTCGGCTGGAAAGAATTCGAACTGGAGGTGATGCGGGACAGGGCAGATAATGTTGTGATCATCTGTTCCATAGAAAATTTTGATCCCATGGGAATTCACACCGGGGAGTCGATTACAGTTGCGCCCGCACAGACCCTTACCGATGTAGAGTATCAGCGGATGCGGGATGCAGCCATTGCCATAATGCGTGAAATAGGCGTGGAGACGGGCGGATCGAACGTGCAGTTCGCGGTAAATCCCCGGAACGGTGAAATGGTTGTCATCGAGATGAATCCCCGCGTATCGCGGTCTTCTGCCCTTGCATCAAAGGCAACGGGTTTCCCCATTGCAAAAATAGCGGCGAAGCTTGCTGTCGGTTATACCCTCGACGAAATTCCCAATGACATCACCAGGGAAACGATGGCGTCCTTTGAGCCGACCATTGACTACTGTGTTGTGAAAATTCCCCGCTGGACTTTTGAAAAATTTCCCGAGACGGAAGATGTATTGACGACGTCCATGAAATCCGTGGGAGAGACCATGTCCATCGGCCGTACCTTTACGGAGGCCCTCCAGAAGGCGATTCGCTCGCTCGAAATAGGCCGATACAGCATGAAAGTCTCATTACCTGCTGATATTGACAATGTCGCGGAGTTCCTGTCTTCCAAATTAAGGACGCCAAATTCCCTGCGGCTGTTTTACATTGCTGCTGCCTTTCATCATGGTATGAACGTAGAAGAAATCTCCCGTCTGACCTTTATTGATCCCTGGTTTCTTGACCAAATCCAGACCATCGTTGAGGCGGAAAAGATTCTCGAGACGACTCCGCCTTCAGTCGAGTTATTGCGGGAGGCCAAACGGATGGGTTTCTCCGACAGATATCTCGGCGAACTCTGGGGAAAACCGGAGACGAGGGTCCGCGAAGAGCGCTTTCGTGAAAATATCCTGCCCGTCTTCAAACTCGTCGATACCTGCGCCGCTGAATTTGAGGCCTATACTCCCTACTACTACTCCACCTACGAGATCGAAGACGAAGCGCGGTCGTCATCGAAACCGAAGGTTGTCATCCTGGGGGGAGGCCCGAACCGAATAGGGCAGGGCATTGAATTCGATTACTGCTGCGTCCACGCGTCCTTTGCCCTGCGTGAAGAAGGCTATGAGAGTATCATGGTGAATTCAAACCCGGAAACAGTGAGTACCGATTACGACACATCGGATAAGCTCTTTTTCGAGCCGGTGACCCTGGAAGATGTACTTCATATACTGAAGACGGAAGACCCCCTGGGGGTGATCGTCCAGTTTGGAGGACAGACTCCCCTTAATCTTGCCAAGGGACTGGAGGCCGCAGGGGCGAGGATTCTGGGCACATCTCCTGACGCGATAGACCGCGCCGAAGACAGGAAACGTTTCCAGGACATTGTAAGTCGCTTGGACCTCAGACAACCGGATAATGATACGGCAACAGACATCAAGGGCGCCCTCAAAGCAGCCCGGAGGATCGGATACCCCGTTCTGGTCAGACCTTCCTATGTCCTGGGAGGGCGATCCATGGAGATTGTGTACGATCAGGACACTTTGAGCCAGTTCGCGGAGAAAGCCATTGCCGTTTCTCCAGATCACCCCATCCTAATTGACAAATTCCTCCAGGATGCCATTGAAGTCGATGTGGACGCCATAAGCGACGGCAGGGATACCGTTATCGGCGGGATCATGGAACATATTGAGGAAGCCGGCATCCATTCCGGAGACAGCGCCTGTGTGCTTCCACCCATCACGTTTTCTCAGGAACTGCTGGAGACAATTGAGAGGCAGACAAAACTTATTGCCAGAGAGCTGGGAGTAGTCGGCCTCATGAACATACAGTATGCCGTAAAAGACGGGGTTCTTTACGTTCTGGAGGTCAATCCGCGGGCATCCCGGACCGTGCCGTTTGTCAGCAAGGCTATCGGCCTTCACGAAAACCATATGGCCCGAACATATCTCTGTAAAAGAAGCCGTATTCCCCTTCAACAGGTTTCCGAATGTGGATGTCCTCCTTGGCCCGGAAATGAAGTCCACCGGCGAAGTGATGGGAATTGACCATTCTTTTGGAATGGCTTTTGCCAAGTCACAGATGGCTGCAGGATTTAGTTTACCCCTCGATGGCGGAGTGTTTATCAGCGTAAATGACCTTCACAAAGATAAGATTGTGCCCGTCGCCCGCTCATTTCAAAATATGGGCTTCCATATAATGGCCACTCGCGGCACTGCCGCTCATTTGGAAAGACATGGCATAAAGACAGAGACCATTTTCAAGGTCAGTGAAGGGCGGCCTCATGTCGTGGATCGTATTAAGAATGGCGATATTCAAATGATCATCAATACAAGCGTGGGACGAAGGTCAAGCCTTGACGCCTATCACATACGCCGTGGTGCGCTCACTCATAATGTTCTTTACACTACGACGATTTCCGGGTCCAAGGCTTTGAGCGAGGCTATTATGGCATTGAAGAAGGAGACCTGGGAGGTTTCTCCTCTCCAGGATTATCACCTTAATGCGAAACTGTCACGGAAGAGAAAAGCTAAGATTTAAGAGGTGACTACAGAGATTTATAAAGTGTTCGCAGCCAGGAGAACAAATGCCAACGAGCAGACGCACGCGGACTTGCTCCCTAGCTTGCAAAAAAATGACAATGGTGTTAATTAGTTCCTTCAAATTTTTACGAAGCCTTCATGGATAAATTGAGGTCATTTTTGATGTCACAGTATTTTATAGCAGAAAGTAGGCCTCGGGAAGAGTGCGGCGTCTTTGCCGTTTACGGAAATGAGGACGCCGCACGTGTTACATTCTTTGGGCTTTTTGCCCTCCAGCATCGGGGGCAGGAAAGCGCGGGCATCAACACATCGGATGGTTGTCTTGTATATGGGCATAAGGGCATGGGACTGGCGTCTGAAGTGTTTCAGGAGGATATCTTCTCAAAGTTGCCGGGTCACTTAGCCATCGGGCACGTCCGTTATTCGACTACAGGCTCCTCCATTATCTCCAATGCCCAGCCATTCCTAGTTCATCACGCCGGCGAGCATTATGCCCTTGGCCACAATGGCAACCTTATCAATGCCCACGCATTAAGGGCTGACCTTGAAGAGAAGGGCTCTATCTTTCAGTCCACAATGGACAGCGAAGTAATCTTCCACCTGATGGCCCATTATTTGAAAGATGGGTTCGAAGGCGCTCTTACGAAAGCCCTTGCACAGGTTCAAGGTTCTTACAGCATCGTTATGCTCACAAAAGACAGGGTGGTTGCTGCGCGTGACCCCCGTGGTTTTCGCCCCCTTTCCTTAGGACAACTCGACGGTGGGTGGGTGGTCGCTTCCGAGACCTGCGCATTTGACCTGTTGAGCGCCAGATATGTACGTGATGTAGAACCCGGGGAGATACTGATTATTGATCACACAGGATTAAAGAGCCTGACACCCTTTCCAAAAGTGAGGCCTGCACATTGTATATTTGAGCTCATATATTTCGCACGACCCGACAGCCAGATATTCGGCCAAAATGTGTACATGTGCCGGAAGCGCCTCGGACATAGCATGGCAAAGGAATACAGGCCGGATGTGGATATTGTCATGCCGTTTCCCGATTCGGGCACCTATGCCGCTCTGGGCTACGCAGAGGAGAGCGGCATCACCTTTGAGATGGGTATGATCCGCAACCATTATGTAGGACGCACCTTCATACAGCCGAGTCAGCCGATGAGAGACTTTGGTGTGCGGGTGAAGTTGAACCCTGTACGCCCCTTGCTTGCCGGTAAACGAGTTCTGATTATCGAAGATTCAATAATCAGGGGAACTACCAGCCGCAACCGTGTCCGCAACCTTCGCGAGAGCGGTGTGAAGGAAATTCATATGGCTGTAAGTTGTCCGCCGACAAGACATCCATGTCCATACGGGATCGATTTTTCTTCCAAGGGCGAACTAATCGCCGCGCAGCGGGAATACGTTAAGGCCGTTGCTCAGTTCATAGGATTGGATGGTCTGCACTATCTATCTTTAGAAGGCATGGTAGAAGCAACGGGCATGGATTCCGACAGCTTCTGTCTTGCCTGTTACACAGGTAAATACCCCCTCCCTCCTCCGGCAGGTTTCGGGAAGTTCTGTTTAGAAAATTGACCCTTCATCCAACATCAGCAGGGAGAGGGACAAAAAAATAGTAGCTTAAGCCTGCAATTTCACATACAGTCAATTATTATTCATACGTCACTATTTTGCATTACTAACTAAAATGTAGTGTTGCTTTAAAGTAAGCACGCAAAACTCATGGAGAAGAATATGAAACTGAAGATAGCTGTTTTAACAGGCGGAGGAGATTGCCCCGGCTTGAACGGCGCCATCAAATGGGTGACAAAGACCGCTCTTGACCCAAGACTCGCTGATAAACGTCCCGTGTCCTTTGAGGTTGTAGGTATTGGCGAAGGATGGAAGGGATTGGTAGAGGTTGATCCGGCTGATCCCCAGAGCTGTGACCGATACATCAGGCATTTGGATGAAGAGGTCGTACGAACATGGGACCGCCACGGCGGAACATACTTAGGGACATCGCGGACAAACCCTTTTAATCCGAAGAATGACCGCTCTGAAAAATTAATAGATAACATTAAAAAGCTGGGGATTGATGTTCTTGTTGTGCTTGGCGGAGAAGATACTTTGGGCGTCGCGCATAAGTTACATAAGTTGGGCATCAAGACTGTAGGCATACCGAAAACTATTGACAATGATCTCACTGGCACCGAATATTCGCTTGGTTTTGACACGGCTGTTAACGTCATCACGGAGGAAATTGATCGGTTGCGGACTACTGCTGGTTCACATAGCCGGAACTTTGTTGTTGAAACGATGGGACGTCATGCGGGATGGCTTGCACTTCACGGAGGGGAGTGCAGCGGTGCTTATATAATTTTGATACCCGAATACCCCTTTGATATTGACGTGGTGTGCGAACTCCTTCGTGAACGGGAAGGACGGGAAATAAACTATTCAATTATTGTGGTCTCTGAAGGGGCCAAACCTGCAGGGAAGCAGGAATTTCTCAGAGACACTAAAGTTGATGACTTCGGTCATCCCACACTGGGCGGCATAGCGAACTCTGTCGCGCTTGAAATTGAAAAAAGGACGGGTTTCGAAACACGATCTCTCGTTTTGAGCCACTTGCAGCGGGGAGGAACACCTTCTGCACATGATCGGTTGATGGCCAGGTGGTTTGGAATAGCCGCAGTTGACATGATTGTCAATGAAGATTACGGTCGTATGGTGAGCCTTACGCGAGGTGAAATTACAAGCATTCCTCTCAAGGAGATAGTCAGCAAATTAAAGCTTGTCGATGTGGATAAATACTACGATACCGAGCGTTACAACGGCCGGAGGTCAATATTATAAGGTTGCACATGTCAACCTTGTTTGTTTATTATGCCCTCCCGTTTCAGGCCATCAATATCTCCCTCAGAATAACTGAGGACGTTTTTTAAAATTTCTTCTGTGTGCTGCCCGAGAAGCGGGGCAGGCGCATATACTTCTCCCGGCGTCTCTGACAATCGAATCGGTGATCCCGTGATAGTCATCCTGCCCACCTCAGGCTGGTCTATTTCCACAAGCATATTCCTGTAACTAATATGCGGATCCGTGCAGATGTCCTTGATGCTGTTGACGGGTGAATACGGCAGATCAGCTTTATCAAATAGTTCCGACCATTCTTTCGTTGTCTTCTTGGAAATCTCTTCCGAAATGATGGGAATGAGTTCCTTTACATGTTCGGTCCTGAGACGATTCGTTCTAAACCGGGGATCCCCTGTCAGGTCTTCTCTGTCAATCACTTCGCAGAATCTCGCCCAGAGGATATCGTTTCCTATTGCGGCAATAATCCATGAGTCTTTTGTCTTAAAGCTTTGAAAGGGGGTGATGGATGGGTGCCTGCTTCCCAGAGGGCTTGGTATTTCTCCGCTTATTGTATGGCGGACGACGGCGTTTTCCAGCACGGCAAATAGGCCGTCAACCATGGCGCCGTCATAGTGCTGCCCTTTTCCGGATTTTTCCCGGTAGATTAAAGCGGCCAAGATTCCTATGGCGGCCTGATGACCAGAAAATATGTCACCCACGGAGGAACCTACCCGACAGGGTTGTCCACCTTCGGGTCCCGTTATGCTCATGAGGCCGCTGTAGCCCTGGGCCACCATGTCGTAGGACGGCCTGCTGTCATATCCGGGAAGAGAATATTGGCCGAAACCGGAGATGGAGGCATAAATAATGCGGGGGTTGATCTCTTGGATCTCTTCCCAGCTGAATCCGAGTTTTCTCATCGTCGTGGGTCTGTAGTTTTCTATGAGAACGTCGGATACCTGAATCAATTGTCTGAGTATCTTTTTTCCCGCCTCCTTTCTCAAATCGAGCACCATGCTTTTCTTGTTGCGATTAAGACTGATGAAATAACCGCTGCGATTCTTGCCGGCATCGCCGACAAAAGGCCCGAATTCTCTCGCATCGTCTCCACGCGGCGGTTCCACATGAATAACCTCAGCCCCAAGATCCGCCAGAAACATTGTCGTTATTGGCGCTGCCAGGACATGGCTCAGATCAACAACCCTGATACCTTCTAATGCACGGCTCATCTTCTTAACTCCAAAAAGATTCGTTTAATCAACAGACAGGTTATCTATTGCAGCGATTGAAGGCAATCGCCTTTAACACAAGATCTCATATTCTATAAAACACTATTTTAAATCATGGCGATATTCACAAAGAGTGGGAATAGAGATTCTTCTATTGCTCTAATTATTACAATATGAACACGGAAATGACAGCGCCTGCAAGCACTATGTAGAGGATGTCCACCTTGCGGATTAAAGCGGCCAATGCCGCAAGTCCAAGGAGAATCCTGGCAACATCCCATGGAACAGTTGTCGCAAACTTAAAGCAGACATATAAAAGAAGTCCAACGAAGGAGGCAAAAACCCCATCTATAGCCCTCAGAAAATATACGGAATTCTTCAGCTTATCAAAAAATGGTGCGACAATAACGAGCATGAAGAAGGAAGGCGTAAATATCGCGATGGTCGCAACAATAGCGCCGGAGAGCCCATATACCAGATATCCGACAAACGTTGCCGTGATGACGATGGGACCGGGTGTTACCTGACCTAAGGCTATTCCATCCATGAATGTCTTGCTGTCCAGCCAGCCTCTGTCCATAACTATCTCGTGAAGCATGAGCGGGAGAGATGCAAAACCTCCTCCAAAGGCAAAGATATCTATTTTCAGCATGACCGCTCCCAGGGCAAAGAGTTTATCATTAAGAAAATAAAGAGCGGTAAGGCAAGGGAGGAAGCAGATAAGGATAATGGTAACCTGTTTGGCAGTTGAGCCTTCTCTTCTATCGGAGCCAATTGCCGCTGTTGAGACGGACGCCCGAGAGATGGCCATCCCCGCAATGCCGGCCCCGACAATGACAATGAAAGGGCTTATCCCAGCCCAGAAAATGAAAGCAGCAAGGAGGGCAATGATAATGCTTCTGTAATTGTTTGCGATGTTCCTGCCAAAGGAATATACAGAAGAAAGAATGATGGCGACCACTATTACCTGCAAGCCGCTAAAAAGAGAGATGAACCTGGGAAGCTCGCTGAAACGTGCATAGATAAAGGACAGAATCAACATCAAGATAAAGGCAGGCAATCCAAAACCCAGGTAAGCGGCAAACGCCCCGGAGATTCCACAAACCCTGAGGCCCACATATGCGGCAGTCTGCATGGCGGTTGCACCGGGTATGGATTGGCAGAGCGCCACACCGTTCTTGAAATCCGTCTCATCCAGCCATTGATGGCGGCGGGTTGAGAGTTCTCTGATATGCGCCACCATGGCCGGGCCGCCAAAGGCTGTCAGGCCAAGTCTGAGAAAGGATAAGAAGAGGTTCTTAGTTGTAGGCTTATTATTCAAGAGACACCTGCCTTTCACTGACAGTTGGCAATGTCGCTTTATCTGCGGTCAGAATGTTACATAATAGAGGCCTGACAGGACAATCGAGGTGATAAGAATGATTATCACCGGCCAGATAATATACCGGTAAGCGCCGAATACAGTCACACAGAAATATTCAGCTGTAACTACGAAGCAGGCGTGCATGGGAGAAAGCATCATTCCCATGTAACCGAATGAGTAGGCAAATGCCGTAGTCGCAGCCAGCATACCCGTTGTCGGTTCCGATCCAATGAGGGCAAACACAATCGGAAAACTGGCGCCGACAAATCCGAAAGCAACTCCCGTCACCATGCCGGAAATGAAGGGAATGAGCATGATGACCGTGATGAGGGGGATGCCTGTTCTGATAAATTCGTCTCGCATCCCTGTGATCAATGTCGCTCCGGCCGCATCAACAGGACACACGAGGGCCGCAGAGAAAGCCTGAATTCCTAAGACAAGTGCAATCATAAGCCAGGTGTCTCTGCGCATCAGCATGCGGAGCGAAGGCCGGAACGCTGCAGTATAGCCCGAGAAAATAGCGACAAGGGCAGCGATGAGACCAACCAGCATGGCTATCAAATTTGCCAGCGTGCCC
>PDVH01000015.1_pt1 | contig 55082 bp, 70 predicted proteins | sample 1369781 | NCBI WGS metagenome assembly PDVH01 (sample SAMN07795378, study PRJNA414565) | Alkali sediment metagenome, whole genome shotgun sequencing project. | isolation source: glacial lake sediment | place: Bosnia and Herzegovina: Donje Bare Lake | collected 2016-06
AGCCTCATAGTTAGGCCCGCCGTTTGATGGGTCTTAGCCCTCTTGAACGAGAGTTTGAAACACCACCACTGGGCAGGTCTCACCGGTTATACCAGTCCTTTCGGATTTGCAACCGGCTACGTTTTTGATAAACAGTCGGACGGTCCTTGTTATTGCAATCTACAAATGCCTTCTACATATCAAAGACAATCATAGACACCCCTTCTACCAAAGGTACGGGGCTATTTATGCCGAGTTCCCTTAACTAATTTATACCTTGCACGCCTTAGCCTTCTCAGCTAGAACACCAGTGTCGGTTCTTGGTACAGCTAACTAAATTCTACATTGAGAATAAATTCTCAAGTCCTCGTTTCTTGCGAAACTTCGGATGCACAAGTTTTTCATGGACTCTAGGAATCAGCAGCTTTCCTCAAGCAATTCATTCACTTCTTATCATTACGATCCATGAATTTCTCGCTCGACAGCCCTCTCGGGCTTCTGCTTATCCCCAAGCAATCTCGTGCACTAAACGAATCTAGCCAGTTCCGGAATATTAACCGGATGTCCATTATCGCACGCAGTTAAGATGCGACTTAGGTGCTGACTAACCCTTGGTTAATCGATATTGCCAAGGAAACCTTGTTCTTACGGCGTTATCCGTTCTCAGGATAATTCGATCTTACTAACACCAGGATTTTCATTGCTTCCCGCTCCATCTTTTCTCTCGAAAGGACTTCTACGCAGAAAGCACGCCTGCCTACCAGTCCACTCTTGCGAGTGTCTCCGGAGTATCGGTAACATGCTTAGCCCCGTCAATTTTCAGGGCCTCAAACCTCAATAAGTGAGCTGTTACGCTTTCTTTAAATGGTGGCTGCTTCTGAGCCTACATCCTTACTGTCTCAGGTTCAAGACACCTTTTGATACACTTAGCATGTATTTTGGGACCTTAACTCCAGTCTCCCTTGTTCGGGTCTCGGAACAGTACCTTACGCACCGCCCCCCACTCCTGTTTAATGCAGCTGACAGGTTCTGAGTTGGAAGAAGACCCCGTACCTAAAAAGGTCTGCAGGTCTTATCCGTACTTTACCCCGCCAACAAACTAAACAAGGCTATACTCAGGCATACTTCGACAGGAACTAGCCATCGCCAGATTAGATAGGCTTTTCACCCCTATTCTCAAGTCATCCAAGTGCATGCGCACAACACTAGTTCGGGCATCCATTCTCCTTTCGGAGAACTTCTCCCTGCTCAAGACTAGATCATCTGGCTTCGGGTCTGCTCCAAGTGACTAACGCCATTTCGGACTCGCTTTCGCTTCGGCTTCATATATTAACCTCGCCACTTAGGGCAACTCCCTGGCCCATTTTTCCACACGTACGTTACAACACCGTAATGCCGTAACTTGCATGTCACTAACAGATTTCAAGTCTTTTAACCCTCGGTTAAGAGTACTTTTCAGCTTTCCCCTGCGGTACTGAGTTCGCTATCGGACTTGAACCAATATTTAGGGTTAGCGGTTAATCCCGCCATATTCGGACTTCCGATCTAGGGAGCCCTACTCTATCGGAGAGCAACATATCAACTTCGCCTACGGGACTATCACCCTCTAAAGTATCTCGTTCCAGAGAACTTCAGCTCATTGATGAAATTACTGACCTCCACCACATCTCTGCCCGTCTTTCGACGGGAGATTCAGTTTGCCCTTTTCCCTTTTCGCTCGCTGCTAATCGGGGAATCACTTTTGTTTTCTTTTCCTGCCGGTACTAAGATGTTTCAGTTCCCGGCGTCGCTTGCCCTCTCGGGCCTCTCTTACGAGAAAGTTTCTAATTCGGAAATCTTGGGCTCAAAGACTGCATGCGTCTCCCCCAAGCTTATCGCAGCTTGCCACGTCCTTCATCATAGTTCAAACCAAGCTATCCATCTATTAGTTTATTGTTAAGATCGAACTGTATTCTAATTCCACTTTTCTTCTGTGGGAAATTATTTCCTTCCTACTTGCTTCATTGAGTATTATCTCAGCTTGATATGCGAAAAACTCGCACACCATTCTGCCAGATATTTTAACTCATCCCTGAGTTTCATCCCTTGCGGGTTGAATATGATACAGCAGAATAAATTCCGCTGTGAAAGAATTAAAAGTGGACCCATCGATGTCGCAGAACCGAAGTTCCGCGACCCCCTCGCTCGCCTTTAAGCTCGCTACGGTGAATCGAACTTTCGATTCTCGGAGTCAGTGGACCCATCGAGAATCGAACTCGAGGCTGCCCGTTGCAAACGGGCCGTTTTACCACTAGACTATGGGCCCAATGATAAAGTCTTGTTTATTCGACTTTTAATCCTTTCGCTGTGAATCCTCCCGAAATTGCTTTCGGGATTCATGTGTGTGAAGACAACCAAGGTTTTCTCTCAACATTTTCCTTAATGATTGCCTATGAATATCAAGCTAACTGTGATGTATACAGGCATCAGCAATAATTCCTTACTATATCACAAAATTAATATTATATTTTAGGAGGTGATCCATCCGCAGGTTCCCCTACGGATACCTTGTGACGACTTAACCTACCTTGTCTTACAAAGGTTAGTCCCTAACGGGCCTCGCCAATGCAAAACTCGGTTGGTTTGACGGGCATTGTCTTTTTCATCCTTTCTCAGGATTACTTGACATCCCCACAGTACAGACGGTTTTCCCGTATACTGCGAGCCCAAAATTATTTAATGATAATTTCGGTTGGTTCCCTTCATTTTCTTTTTTAGAAAATTACTATGAAACCAGCTGACTTCCTATAAATAGTTGTGTTACACTTTACTAGTTATAGGATCTCCTTGGGTCATTTCGCATTCTGTTTCATTCATCCAGTTGAAGCATTCTTGTTGATTTCCTCATATCACCGACCCAACGTATGAGTCATCTTGCTTCGCTCTTATGAGCACAAATTACTCTGTAAGAGGCTGAACTTTGTCTCACGCCCTTCAGCTTTTGAATTACTCCAAACGCCTGCGATTTTGACTATTACTTTTGGTAAGTTGGATTCACACCAACTAGATTGCGAAACTGCCAAGCACACTTTTCGGTGAGTGCAAGGAGCAGGGACCTATTCACCGGACTCTGATAAAATCCGATTACTACGAATTCCAGCGTCACGAGGGTGAGTTGCAACCCTCGATCTGAACTAGGCTGCATTTTATAAGATTGGCTTCACCTTTCGGTGTTGCATCCTTTTGAGTGCAGCATTGACGCGCGCGTGTTACCCAGGGTATTTGGGACGTACTCACCTAACGTAGCCCGCACCTTCCTCCTCGTTACCGAGGCAGTCTGTATATTGTGCGAAAGCAAATATACATACGGGTCTCGCCTGTTACCAGATTTAACTGGTCATCTCACGACACAGGCTGACGTCGGCCATGCATCTCCTCTCAGCGTGTCAGGTAAGCCCTTCAGACTGACCTTCATTCTGCTGTCGATCCTGGTAAGGTTCACGGTGTAGAATCTAATTGAACCGTACGCGTCACTCGTTGTGGTACTCCCCCGCCTATTCCTTCAAGTTTCGGCCTTGCGGCTATACTTCCCAGGTAGCACACTCTCCGGCTTCCCTACAGCACTAATGCCTCTCGAGGAGGCACTAATGTTTAGTGTGCAGTGTTTACTGCTAGGACTACATGGGTATCTAATCCACTTTGCGCCCCTAGCCTTCATCCCTCACTGTCAAATCCGTTATCGTAAGGTGCCTTCGCTATTGTTAGTCCTATAAGGATCAACGCATTTTACCGCTACTCCTATAGTACTCCTTACGTCTCCCGGTTTCTAGCCAAACAGTATCTCCTGCTCGCCGGACCCTTAAGAGGCCCGATTTCACAAGAGACTTATAAGGCAAGCTACGGATGTTTTAGACCCAACAAATGTGGCTGCGACTTGGACTGCTGGGATTACCGCGGCGGCTGGCACCAGTCTTGCCCAGTCCTTATTCGTGAGACTTTTTGCATCCCACAAAAGATTTTCAATTATAGAAAATCACTCTGGCTTGCTTTGTCACGCTTTCGCGCATTGCAAAAGTTTCCTAACTGCTGCACCCCGTAGGGCTGGGAGTAGTGTCTCAGACTCCCTCTCAGGGCTTCCTCGCTAAAGGCCCTTACTGATCAAAGGCTTGGTGGGCAGTTACCCCGCCAACTACCTAATCAGCCGCAGTCCCATCCTATCGCAAGCTTTCAAAGATTAATCATTCCAGAAAAAATCTTTTATCCGTTATTAGCCTCAGTTTCCCGAGGTTATCACGGGCTATAGGGTAGGTTAACTACGTGTTACTGAGCAGTTCGCCTTTAATTTCTTACGAAACAAACGACTTGCATGTCTAATTGCAAACCAGATAGCCGCAGCCGCTAGCAGGATAAACTAGATTTATGTCTACAAACTTTTTTGAAAAAAGTTTCTAGGAGTTCAAAAACTCCAAATGACATCTTGTTACATGTACATGAAATTTTCCTAAAATTTCTTGCAAGAAATGTAACTACACTCTATATCCTCCATTTAGCTTTTGACGGCTATGTATTAATATTATTGGTCTGTGAAGTATAGTAATTGACAAAAATTTTATTTCTTATCATAGAATTACCACTAATTGCCTATATACATCATACCTTAACATGATACGGAGAATTCGAATTCTCCGACGTTAAACATTAAGGCACTCATCACAGTTAACATTTTGACGTAAAATTTTTAACAGAAATTGCTTTATAAACCTTTTGATAATTTACGAGGAAATCATGCACCTTCATCTTTGTCTTCGATAGGGCTGTCTAACACTTCTATTTCGACTCTTTCGCCTTGTAAATTTCTTTTGTTAGGAAAATGTGATAAAAGAACATAAACGTCTTCCCCTGTCAAATATTCCAGCATGTCAATTGGGCTTTCATTAGATTCTTCAGGTATTTTACAAGCGTTCTCATGAGTCATTAATTTCTTAGCGAGCCCTGTTTCTTTCCAGAAATCTGTTAGAAATTCCCTTTCGCCATCATGATCTTTTGGGATTTCATTCTTATTTTTCAAATAAACATACTCCGTCAACATTGCAGTCGGAATATCTAGATGGATACATGCTGGAAATGGAGAAGTAGCATTATCGTAGAAATAGGCACGAGTAAATTTGATTTGCGGGAGATATTTGTCTGCAATTTGTTCTGCTCTCTCGTTTGTTTTCATATGAGAAATATTCAAATTCGGTTAATAAGAATTTGTGTGATTAATTTACTGAGGAGGCTGGAGATTATCTGCCTATTCGTATCTCAAGGCCTCAACGGGATTGAGCTTTGATGCCTGATAGGCCGGGATGGCTCCTGAAATCATTCCAAGGGCTACCGAAAAGAAAACTGCAAATGCAAGCAATCCAACATTAATGGGCATGGTGATATCTCCGCTGCCCATGCCCAAACTTACCCCGATGGAAGGAAGAATTGCCGCAATAAGTATTGCAAATAAAATCCCAAGAAGCCCGCCAACAAGACCGAGCATTCCTGAATTGCAAAGGAAAATCATGAGAATGTCAGAGTTTCTTGCCCCAATTGCTTTCATAACTCCAATATCTCTTGTTTTTTCTAGAACTGAAGTAAACATTGTATTCGCAACTCCAATGCATCCAACAAAAAGCGAGACTGCTGCTATGACTGCAAGGAACAGTGTTATCCCTTGGGTTACGGAACTAAATCTGCTCTGAAGAGCCTGCGCAGAAGTTACTGAGAAGTCTTCTTTGCCTGCGGCAACGTGATGTGAATTTCTAAGGGCAGATGTTATTTCATCAGTCGTTTCATTGATGAATGTAGGATCATTAACTTTTACGACTATGGAAGAATATTCATTTGACTTTAAGTCAATGGTGTTACCCAATGCATCGCGTGCGTCTTTGGTTGACATGTAAATTCCTCTGTCCGAACCGCCGAAGCCACTTGAGGAGACGAGAATACCGACAACTCTGAATGGTTTGTTATTTATACTTAATAAAGAACCAATACTGAGTTCTGTCCTGAATGTGCTATGGGCTACATTATAGCCTATGACAATCGCCCTTGAATCCCCCGCGCTAAGATCTCTTCCCGACTCAAGGGCAGTTGTTACAAATTCCTTGAAAACAGAAGGATCGTCTCCTTGAACTGAAAGGGAGATATTTTGGCTCTGATAAGTTACTGTAACTCGCCCGCTTACTGCTCCGTTGATAAATTTGATGTTGGGAACTAATTTTAGGGCTTCTATATCTTTATCATTCAATTGAATAACATTTGTAGATGCCCCACCACCTTCCCCGCCGCCTCCGCCACCGAAGGCACGGGATGAGCCTGAGCTGATTGTTATTATGTCCTGCCCGAGACCCTGAAGCCTGGAACCAACATTTTGTTGTAAACCTTGGCCGAGAGAAATTATTGCGACAACTGCTGCAACTCCTATGAATATGCCGATTATTGTCAACCAGCTTCGCAGCTTCGAATGTGTAAACATATTGAAGGAGAGTTTTAGAATTTTTGAGATTCTCATTTTAGGATATCTTCTTCTTTCCGAATCTGCTGTAAACTATAAAACCGATAACCCCTAGAACGATGCCGATTATAACGTATGCATAACTTGGGACGCTTGTGGTTGTTGTTCTATTTGTTAGGCTGGTTCTCGATGATGCCGAGCCAGAACTTATTGGAACTATCTTTTCTACGCTATTTCTAACCCCGGCAACGTCTGTGTAGGATATGAGTACTCTTGCCTCATTGAGATTGCCAAATGACATATTTGAAGTGCTGTTTCTGTACCCTGAAGGCATTGTTTGATTTCTGTTTGCATATCCTCCTGAGCTGCCAAAGGCTGTTTGATTCATTCTTGTCCGATTGTTCTGGGAGACCTGGAAGGTTACTGTGGTAAAATCTCCTTTTGCAAGATTGCCGATTATTGAGGATGAAGGTCCGGTTGCAGTAATTGATGCAGAAGGTTCTATGGAAACGGTGACTGCACTGGCGTCGTTCTTACCAATGTTAGATATTGCAAATGACATTCCTTGGGAGGTTGAATCCTGCATTACAACATCAAAATCTGTCTTTGTTTTTGCTATCTCTATGGGCAGATTGACAGTTGTGCTAAAACCAGAATTTTTATTGGAGGTTATGCTGAGCTTGAGGTTGCTCTCTCCACTTGGGGCACTTTCTGCAACTTTTACTCTGTATTTTAAGATTACCTGACTGGAATCTGCGGTCTGATCAACCTTGTACGCACCGGCTGTTCCATAGATTAAGCCGTAGTCTCTGATTAAAACATCATCCGAGGAGAATGGATATTCTGGGACGAGTTCAAACCTAGCATTTGTGGCATCATTCTGGCCTATGTTTTGCACCTTAACCCATAGGTCAAACCAATCACCTGCATTGACAGGGTATGGGTCATATTTTAGGACTCCGACAACCAATTTAGCGTCAGTCGTACCAAGAATCCCTCCGGTATTGTTATAGTCTACCTCATACATCTGGGCGCTGGCTAGGAATGCCTGGGCGATAACTGAGATTATCAGAATTCCTAAAATGTAAGTTGATTTATTCATTTTGTACTCCTTGTTATCAGTCCGTCAGCTAGTTTTATAATCTTTTCTCCGTAGTTTGCTAAATTTAGGTCATGGGTGATTAGAACTACTGTTTTTCCTTGGTCATTCAATTCCTTAAACAAATTCATTATTTCCTTTCCAGTTTTGCTGTCGAGATTTCCTGTTGGTTCATCCGCAAGAATGACTTCGGGGTTGTGGGCAAGGGCTCGGGCAATTGCAACTCTCTGCTGTTGCCCGCCCGATAACTCTCTCAATCAGGAATGGGGAGTTTGTTGCTATAACGGGTCCTTCTGGCTCCGGAAAAAGTACAATGATGAACATGGTAGGTGCTCTTGTCAGATTAAACTGCTGGAATACAAATCCAATTTTCTTGCCCCTTATCTCCGCCAAGTCTGATTCGCTCAATTTGGAGATGTCTTTGCCATCGAGATATATTGTGCCTTTTGTGGGGGCGTCAAGAGCACCTACCATGTTCATCATTGTACTTTTTCCGGAGCCAGAAGGACCCGTTATAGCAACAAACTCCCCATTCCTGATTGAGAGAGTTATAATGCGATATTATTTTGAAGCTATATAAATTCTATGAAAGATTATTCTTAGAAATTACTGAGGAGGCTGGAGATTATCCCAGTCATCGATGAATTCCTGGATTGCTGGAGCCTTTATTTTGAGCCCTTTCTTCTCGATGTAGAGTTTTGTAAGAAGGAAGAAAATAAATCCCAGTGATTTTGCCGACTTGTTGTTTCCTGGAACTACTTGCGTTATATGGGCAGTGTAGTTATTTGTATCGCAAACAGACATTACTGGGATTCTTATTCTGTTTGCGTCTGTCATTGCATTCTTGTCAAGCCAGGGGTCGCAGATGAAAACTAATTCTGCTTCCTGGAATGTTACAAGATTTGTGTTTGTGAGAATCCCCGCGGGGTATTTCTTTGTGAATATCCTGCAGCCTGTTGTTTCTGCGAATTTATTTGCCGCCTTCCAGCCAGCTTCCCTTTTGCAGACAAGAATTATATCTTTGGGCTCAAATTTTGAAAGGAAATCTGCGCTCTTTCTCATTTCTTCGTCCAAAAGAGAGGTATTGAAGACTGCAAGTCCGTCGGCTCTTCGCCTGTAAACATATTTTCTCATGTCTGGAGTGATAACTCTTGTTCCGAGATAAATTGAAGATTTCAAATAATCCTCAATAGGGACAAGCATCTCTTTCTTCTCGCCCGTTTCTTTTTCAGCCTTGGCTTTTGTTTTGACTTCTTCCTTGGAAATTTCTTTTACTTCCTTAACTCCCTTTTCAAGCTCCTTTGCCTTCTCAAGAAGCTTTGCGAGCTTTGCTTTCTTGTCTTCCTTATCTATGACACCTACGGTTTCCTGTGATGCCACCTTCCCTTGAGGTTTCTCTTTCTCGACTTTCTTTTCTTCTTTCTCTTCTGTCTTTTTGGTTTTTGCCATTGTAATAAGGTATAAACAGCGCAGGAGTGTAAGCTACTTCCTCACTTGAGGTTTTGCACCTGCAAAGTATATTTCCTTGAGATTGGAGGGGTTTTTAAACATTGCTGGATTAATGGTTTTATGATTGATTATGCAATCACATACTGGATTAATCATCTTGGCGCGGGAACTTTTGTTGATTCCTTTTCCATATTAATAAGCAGCCTTACATTTTTAGTTGTGTTTTGGGCCGCGATTGCCGTTTTTATTTTGGTAAAAGACAGAAAAAAAGGCAGAATTGCTGTTATTGCACTGCTGATTGCACTTGCCCTTCATTTTATTATAACTACTGGAGTGATGAAGGGATTTGTTGGAAATGAAGTTTATTTCAGGGAAAGACCTTATATTGCACATCCGGGTGAAATTATTCCAATCGGAGAGCTAGGCACGGATGCTTCGTTTCCTTCTGGGCATGTTGCTGCAGCTCTTGCTATGCTGACTGTTTTAATTTATTATTATAGGAAGTATTGGCCAGGAGCATTAATCTTTGCTCTTTTAATGGGATTTTCAAGAGTACATAACGGAATGCATTATCCATCGGACGTTATTGCCGGGGCAATATTCGGAATTGCCTATGGCGCAATCGCGATTTATGTTACGAAAAATGTCGTGAAGAAAGAAGAAATAAACAAAAGATAGCTTATCTCAGAGAACTCTCAATCTCAAGCATTCTCTTCAACTTGGCTTCTCGAAAAGCTGTTGAAATTCCGCATTTTATATAATCGGCTTCGAAACCGAAGGCATAATCGGCGAGGGAGGCATCCATTGTTTCTCCCGAGCGATGCGAAAGGATAGTTTTGATGTGATTTGCCCTGCATAACTCGAAGACTTTCTTCAGTTCTAAAAGAGAGCCGTTCTGATTTGGCTTGATTATCATCGCATTTATCGAGCTGTGCTTTATCGCCTCTCTTAATCGGGGTATCTGCGTTGCTGTCAAATCATCCCCAACAACAAGATATTTCTTTTTGACGGATGTAAATCCTGTGAAATCTTCCTCCTGCAGAGGGTCTTCAAGATAGAAGATGTCATAATCATCTATCAGGTGGTTCATGTATCCTGTCTGCCCTTCTCTTTCGAGCGTCTTTGATTGATAATTGTATAAATCGTTCCTGAAGAATGAGGAAGCTGCAACATCAATTCCGAATTTAACTTTCTCATTCTTGAATTTTTTCAAGATATCGAGGACTTCCTTATTGTTTAATGGGGCCTGCCAGGCGCCCTCGTCATTTTTTTCAGTCGATTTCACGGCTTTTCCTATCTTCTCGTAGATATCTCTCATTAATGCTGCATTCTCTTTGAAAGTTTTTTCATTCGGTATAACGAGAAACTCCTGGAAGACTGGATGAACCTTGAATCTTGCGCTGTGCATCCCCCCGCCAACTGCATTTCCAACTGGAATTGGAAACTTCTTTGCATCAGGATTTATTACCTGCCATAATTGCTGATTCTTTGATTTTGCCAGCGCTTTCAATATTGCAGATTCAAGAGCAAAGAGAGCATTCGCTCCAAATTGCCTCGCATTTCTGAAATGATACTTCTTGCAGATGAAGTTTTCAACTTTCTTCAAGTCTGAAAAGCTTTTTATCTCAAAGTCAAAATTTAAATGATTTATTTCCTCTATGCTGAAATCAAGGCTCGTATTGTAAGGTTTTGTCTCAAATTTGCCTGTTGATTTTCCGCTTGGAGATGAGGCTGCAACACCGTCAATCGTGACTTTTATGGTAGGCTCGCCTCTTGAATCCGGAATCTTCTCTGCCCTTACCTCTTTAATTATCATATATTTACCAAGATAAAGGGATTTTTAAGTTTGCTTCTTTATGTATAAAACCAAGGCTTCCATAACATGTCACCTTCCTTTAATTGTATCTAATATTGTGAAATGAGAGGGGTAGCACTAATGATAGAATCGGATTGAGAAGAGCAATTTAGCGAAGCTTACTGCTCTTCGGGGCCTGCAGCTGCTGTGTCAGCAGGGGCATCCTGGTAGTCTTCGATTTCGTCGCCTTCGACAAGCCCAAGCTCTGCTGCGCCTTCAACAAGCTCCTTTTCGACCTCATGCTCTTTTGCAACAAGCTCCTCGTCAGAGGCAGCCTCTTCCTTGACTGCTGCAAGCTTCTGCTTCTTCATCCGGGGCATTGGCCTGCTAATTGAGATTGGAAGAACGCCCTCTTCGAACTCCCTCTCGGCAATTCTCAAAGAATCATACTGTATACTTTTCAATTCATCTTCAGAAAGCTTCAGAAGAAGAGGCGCATCCATCGCTATCTGCAATGCTCTTGCTCCTATAATCCTTGCAATCTCGTACTTCGTGAAGGTTTGTTCCATGGGCTAGTAATTTTATAAAAACTTTTTAAGCTTTTCGCTGACTTCGTCGTGCTTCTTGGAGATTATATCCATAATGCTTTCTATTTCTGCCTTAGTGAAAGGAGTGCTTCCGCTCTTCTGGCATGAATTTATCATATACTGGTCCTTTACATTGGAGATTCCGAAGGTTATTCTTGCCTCGCAGGCTTCTTCTTCTTCTCTTGTCGGGTCGATTATAACTGAATTGCCAAGTTTAAAGAACGAAAATGAGATTGGGGCTATGCCTTTTGCCAGAGGAAGCTCTTTTGTAGACTTCTTGTCGTAGTCAATGTTATTATCCTTGTCGAGTTCTGGAATCATCGTGTTCTTAAGTGCAATAAGAGCACCTATTGCAGCTGCGTCAATCAGATTGCCATCATCATTTATTGGATAGATGTCTATATAGACTGTCCAAACTTTCTCTCCTTTCTCGATTACAAGCTTGTCCAATTCGATTATATTGCATGCCCTTATTGCCCTGTCAACCATCCTTGGAAGTTCTATTGCCGGGAAATCTGGAGGACCCATTTCAAATCTTGGAGAAGCTATTGGGAGCAAATCTGCTGAAACCGTGAGATTTCCCTTGTCTGGGGAATCTGTATAAGGCGTGCCGACTCCCATTTTTATTCCAACAAGTACCTCAGACTTTCCAACCTTGACGGCTGCACTTCCTTCAGCCTTGTTAGAAATGTTAAGAGTAACTGAGATGTCCCTCATTTCAAGCAACTTTCTGCCGTCAAATCTCTTGCCCTCTGAGAACATCTTCTTTAGTGTTTCAATGGTAAGGTTTGAGGTTGTCATTGAACTCATTTTATACTCTCCTTCAGAACTTTTTTCTGATATTCGTAAATTTCATCGCATGCCTTGTCTGCAATTTTCAAGACTTCTTTGACAACTTCAGGCTGTATCTTGCCATCAAGCTGCAATAGAGTGTATTCATCTGTGTTAGCTATTTTTGCAACTGCAAAATCTGTTGCGCCTTCTCCCTCTTCAAAATCTTCCTCTTCCTTTGTCAGGTCGACTATCAATTCCTTGTCCTGCTTTCCTACTGCAACTGAGCAGACAAGATTCTTCATTGGAATTCCGGCATGTGCCAATGCGAGTGAAGCAGCGTTTATTCCGGCAGTTCTTGTACCAGCGTCTGCCTGGATTATGTAAATCTGAACATCTATAACGGTGTTTGGAAATTCCTTCAGGTCAACAACTGGAAGCAATGCCCACTCGGTAACTTTTGAAATTTCTTGTGCACGCCTGTTAGGCCCCGGCTTTTTTCTGTCAGAAACGGAGAAGCTAAGCAAATCGTAGTTGACACGAAGAATCCCTGTTGAAGGGTCTTGCTTATGTTGAGGGTGTAGCAATCTAGGGCCATAAACTGCAGCTATTGCAATCGTGTTTCCGAAAGAAAACATTGCCGAGCCATCTGCATTTGGAACGACTCCAACTTTTGCAGACATCTCCCTTAATTCATTATTTTTTCTTCCGTCTGGTCTTTTGTGAGCCATTTTATTTCTCGAAATATTCCTCCATTTTCTCTGTCAATCCTTCAACATGAACCTTATCTGCTATGAATTCTATTGCTTTTCTTGCTTTTATTTCTGCATCAATATTCTCTCCCTTTATCCAAATCCATCCGTTCTGTCCGACTGTGATGTCGCAGCCGGTCTTTTCCTTTATCAGATTTATCATGCTCCCTTCCCTTCCAATTATTCTTGGAACCCTGTTTGGAATAACCCTGAATATGAAACCGCCCTCAAGCTTTCCCAATCCCTTGCCCCTCATTGCCAAGTCAATTCCTTTGGCTTTAACAGACCATATTTTTGCGGCGATAACTTCGCCAATATCAAGGAATTGGTCCATCTCGTTCTTGTTGATGAATCTTGGGGATTCCTCAACAGGCAGGAATCCTGCAGAGGCTGAGTCGATATCTACAAGCCAGCCGTGGAATGTTATGTCTGTAACCCTGCCAATAACAACATTATTTCTTCTTGGTATGAACGCGCCGGTTATGGCAATGACTTTAATCATTCTTCCTGCTTCTTCAGCAAGCCCGAATCTTGTGGCTATGACGTCATTTCCCTCTCTCTTGGAGCCTTCGCCCGGCAAATAGTCTTCGCCCGAGGCTATAACTTCTCCTGGTACGACTGCCTTCCTTTTTTTAGGTACGTCCTCAGAAAATGTCTCTTCTTCGGCTTCGTGTGCCTCTTCTGTAATTTTTTTCATATTTCAAAACTCAGACAAAAAGATAATCTTAATCTCTAAGTGTCCGTTATTTACAGATTAGTTTAATTTTAAGTATTTTTAAAGGTTTCTATTCCTTTTTTGGCAGGTCCTGGGACTGGACTGCGCCGTGGGTGATGCTGTTTAGCTTGTCGTAGAAGTCAAGCAGCATGCCCGATGGGATATTCAAGACAGCTTCAAGATTGCCGCTTGCAAGCCAGTCCTCGCTTTCCTTGTAGTCTTTCAGCAAACCGTAAACCTGCCCCGTGTATTGGGCTGGAATCACAATCTTTATTCTCTTTGTCTCTACCTTTATTGGAATGACTGTCTGCAATTTTGCGAGCAAGTCAGGAAGCTGCTGCTCCGGGGCTCTTGCGTCAAAATTGTAATGGCACTCGTCTATAGCTCTTTTTATCCTTTCTTCAGTATATGGGCGCCCATTTTGGTCTACTGCATTCTTGAGAAGCAAATCGATTACTCTCTTGGCTTTTGCTCCTCTTTCCGCATCCCGAAAATCCTGAGTTTTTTGGATTTCCCCCCACATTATTATCTTCTTTGCAACTTCATAAGCCTCGGTTGTGCCGAAAGCTTCCTTCAAATCGGCTTCCTTTGCGACGTTTCCCTTTTTTAAATCAGTAAATATTCTTGGAACTGCCACAGCAGATAAAATGTCCCCCTTTCCGGCTTTTACCTTCAATGCTTCATCAAGGTCAACTTCAATTTCAAAATAGAGATTGCCCTTTACCCTCGTTCTCGCTATTACTTTTGGCATGACTAAATAATCCTAAGACGAGTATATTAAGTTTTGCATGATTTATTATAGCAAAACTTAAATAGAGCCCATCATAAGCAGTTTTGGCATAAAGGAGTTTCTAAAATGGACATACCAACAGAGATGCAGCATCAGGCAATGGGCTATGACAGAGCAGCGACTATGTTTTCCCCGGATGGGCATCTTCTTCAGGTTGAGTACGCAGAGAAAACTGTCAGGCTTGGAAGTTCGAGCATCGGATTGGTGTGCAAGGACGGAGTGGTTATAGTTGCTGACAGAAGGGTCAGGGATAAGCTAATCGCTCCTGAATCTGCAAACAAGATATTTGAGGTTGATGAGCATATTGTGGCAACAGCGGCAGGGATACTTTCCGATGCAAGAATATTAATTGAGAGCGCTCAGGTGCTCGCACAGCAGAACAGAGTTACATATGGCTCGCCAATAGAGCCTGTTTCGGTAATAAGAATGATTGCAGATAAAAAGCAGATGTTCACGCAATATGGCGGAGCAAGGCCATTTGGTGTTGCAATACTTCTTGGAGGAGTGAATAAGGAGAAAGCTTATCTTTACACTTCAGATGTAACAGGGAACTTCTTTGCATACAAAGCGAATGCAATCGGGGAAAATGACGAAAAGATAAGGGAGATTCTTAGAAGGGATTTTGATGAGAATGTGACTGTAGAAGAGGGGGTAAAGTTTGCCCTGAAGATTTTCAAAGACATTCTTGAAAAGAATTTTGAGCTCCAAAGATTTGATGTCGGCTACGTCAAGATAAAAGACGAAAAGCTTGTCCGCCTTCATGGCGATGACTTGAAGAAGTTTATCAAATAATTAATAATTCCAAAATCTTAAACTTCCTTTGCACGGAATTTGTTTTATCCTTTGAATATTGCTTAAAATAAAACCATAGCTGCCCCATTCTTCAGATGCAAGATGAAGATTTTTGTCATTTTTGAATTCCTCATTATCCTTGTATATCTTAACATCTTTAAGAGTAGCTTTTCCAACAATACATCCTAAGGGAAGAGAATCAAATCCAAATTTTTTCATTGACTTTTCGTCAGGTTTCTTTGAGGCGTGAATTAGAAATTCTCCCCTGAATTTTGTGTTCCATTTTCTTAATTCTATTTTCTTTCTGCCCTGTAAAATCAACTCTGCAAATGGTTGTTTTAAAGATAAAGCTTTCATAATTAAGGCAGTTTAAGCAGTTTCCTGAAAATCATTGAGCCTATGAAGGAGGAGACAAGATACCACCAGAACCAGGTTTTTGCTATTTCTGTTGTGAGAAGAATGCTTCTAAGCATGGGGAACAAAAGAATCAGTGGGATAAATGTGAAAAGCATTGGCTTTATGGAATGCCTCATTGTCTCGCCCATGTGAGAAAACATTTCTTTTTGCAGTTCCATTAACTTTTGGGGATTATCCTTATGCTTTTTCATCTCTTCCTGGAGGGATTTTTGCTTCTGCTTTATTTCATGCATCTTTGCCTTGTCAAGGACAAAATAATTCACGAGAGAGACAAATAAGGAAACCAGGAGCGCCGCTAAAATTACCCCTGTCCTTGGGGAGGATTGCATAAAAGCAGTAATCGTTTCTATCACCATGTTTTGATTATAAGACTTGGAACTTTGTATATTTAAATTAGGCGATTACTCAACCATCTTCTTCATCAGGGGATGCATGTCAAGGGCGTGCTGCTGGGCAATGTTCTGGTATAATTGGTATGTAATCATGACTGCAAGCAGTATTGCTGTTCCCGATGTTAATGCCCCTAATGAGTCTGTAAGCGCCGCGAGCGCACCAATAGTCAAGCCCCCCATTACTGTAAGAGGGGTTATGTATCTTGAGAGAATGGCTTCCAAGACTCTCTCGTCTTTTCTAAAGCCTGGAATCTGCATTCCTGAAGCTACAATCTTCTTTGCCTGCGCCTGGGCGTCCATGCCTGAAGTCTTTACCCAGAACAGCGCAAAGACAACCGAAATTGCCATGAAAAATATAAGATGCGAAATTCCCTGGAATATCTGAATTGTCTGCAAATTGCCGCGGATTATTGATTCTACTATGTTGGAGTTGCCGAGCCAAAATGCGAGACCGGATATTGCCCGCCCTTGGGAGAATCCTCCGACTATTGTGGCGTGCCCGGCCGCTTTTTCAATCAAACTGCCGAAAAGCTGAATGTTTGCTACAAGAGCCGCTGTAAGGATGACTGGAATGTTTGATGTATAGAAGAATGCGAGGGGCCATTTCATGCTGTATCCCCTTAGCCTGTCATAGGAGAGAGGAATTTCAACTTTCAGGCTCTGCGCCCAGATTACTGCAACGAAAATAAGCGCTGTTACTGCGATTGTTGCGATTGCAAGCACTGCTTCTTTTGGAGCGCCATTTATGACTGACTGCAGGATTATCAAAATGTTGCCCGCACAGGGAGTTCCGGAGAAGTCCGAAAGGCAGTTCTCGCCGCTTGCCCCGATAAACTGGAAAAGCCCGTTGAATAATCTCCATGCTACTCCTGCAACGATGAAAATGGAAACTCCCGAGCCGAAACCCCATTTGGTGGTTACTTCGTCCATGAGCATGATTGCCAATCCACCAAGCATGAGCTGGAAAATGACTATGCCTGCATAGCCCGGCAATGCCTGCAAACCGCCCATGAGAACATAAACCATTGATTCGAAAACTATGAAAACTAAAACTCCAATTTTCTGTATTCCCTGGAAGAGTTTCTTTCCTTCTGAAGTTGTCGTGTCTATCTTCAGGATTCCTGAACCGACAAGAAGCTGCAGAATGATGGACGCCATGACTATGGGGCCTATACCCAGGCTGATTATACTGCCAAAATCTGTCCCGAGAATTATAGCAAGATATTCGAATCTTTCAAGCGAGTTTTGCGCAAGCCCAAAAAGGGAGATATTTGCAAGAATGAAGAATCCAATAAGAATTACCAGAGTCCACTTGAGCTTTGTGTTGAAACTAAGCTTCTTTTCCTCCGGGTGCTTCACCTCCGGCAAATTATACAGCAGGCTTTTAATGTCCATTATAGCTATGTCTTCTGATTGGTATATAAATATTAATATTCATCGTAGAAGTTTATTTTTTGACTTCGGGCTTTTTTTCCTTATTTGTCTCTGGTTTTGTTTCCTCTGCTTTCTTTCCTTCAACTTTTTCCTCTTCTGCCTGCTCGATTTCGATTGTTCCGCCGGCAGCTTTTATCTGCTCTATCGCAGACTTTGAGGCAGCGGATGCTTTCACAGATATTTTTGCATTCAAATTTCCAGTTCCGCCGAGAACCTTGTAGCCCTTAAGATTAAATTCGAATCCTGACTTTGATTGTTTGGCAATGCCCTGGTTGATAAGGGAGTCAAACCTTGAAATTAAATCATCGAGATTTATGACTTTTAGTCTGGGAGCGGCTCTGCCTCTTCTTAGTGTCTTGTCCCCTCCGAAATAAGACGGACCGTATAGGTTCATAATCAGGGATTTCTTCTGATTTTCTGAGCCCGACATCCCTTTTCCACCCTGGTTTCCCAATCCTCGTGTTCTTTTCCTGTGCCCTCTTCTGTGGGTCTGTGAGCCTCTGAATCTTGTTGCCTTTTTCCTTTTCTTTGCCATAATTACAACATCCTCCTTACCAAATCGCTGATTTTTTCCCCATTATCTCCAAGAATTCCCTTGGGAAAATGTGTCTTTGAGTTTATCCCTTTTCTTGGAGGATGCAGCCTGAAGAATGGTTTTATTCCCGACTTTTCTATTCCTTCTTTTTCTATGATTTCTGCCACTCTCTTTGCATCGACGCGCTTTCCATCAGGAGTTTTTGCCCTCTTTGATATGAGCTCTTCCATAAGCTTTGGCTCAATCTTCCCAAAAGCCACGAAATTTCTCACATTCTGCAAAAGGTTCAGGTTTTCCTTTGTTTCCTTCAAAAGAACTGCAGAATATTTTCTTCTTAATCCCATTCTGAATAGTGTTTCCTGGGAGTATGACGGCATCTCCACCATGCCCGAGATTCTTACAACAATTATCATAGTTTCATCTCCGCTATTTTCTTGAGGGCATCAATGCAGGCATTCGCAAAATTGAAAACAGTCCTTGTCTGCCCTTTGGTCATGCTGTAAACATCTTCAATTCCTGCAAGCTTCAGAATCTTCTTGCATTCATCCCCTATTGCAAGTCCTGTGCCCCGAGGAGCGGGCATCAATCTTAATCTTACGGAGCCGCACTTCCCTTCAACAACAAAAGGAACAGTATGAGGCTTTGCTCCAGGCTCTTCCTTTGTTTCAAATCCCCTTATTACTTTGATTATGTTGAGCTTGGCATTTCTTATCGCCTTTGCCCTTGCAGGAAGAGTCTCTTTGGCTTTTCCTATCCCTATTCCAACATGCCCGTTCCTGTCCCCGACAACAGCCATGCATGAAAATGAGGTGACATTCCCTTCCATTGTCTTCTTTTGCGTTTGCCGCCAGGCACGCCTCTTTCCTCCGCCGAACTTTCCTTTTGCCTGCCCGACAAGAAGCAAATCTGACTGGAGCTGAAGAAGAGTGTCCACTATTTCAGGCTCAATTATCTTCTTATGCTCGCTCAATACCTTATCTATATCTTTCTCCTTTCCAGACTTTACCAATCTTCCGAGAGCCGTCTTGGGAACCCATGATGCGAGAGCCTGCTTCTGCCTTTCCTGCTCCATCATCTCCCTTCTTTCAGCAAAGGGCACAGGAAGAACTTCCTTTTCCTCGGCAGGGATTGCCTTCTCCATCTTTGCCAGCTCCTCTGGCGTTGCCTCAACCAAATCCTTCGGTTTGTTTACCAGTGTTTTTTCTGCCATTTTATTTCTCTCCGACTATCTTGTCGAATATTTTTGCAATTTTCTCGCTTTTAATGCTTTCCATTGGGGGAAGAACTCCCTCGCTGTGGGGAACCTTAATGCCTGCATCAACTACGCCCTTAAGAGCCGCGTATATTCTTGAGTTCTTGACATTAATATTCATTCCTGCATCAAGAATTGCATCTTTAATTCCGGATGAGAGGACTTTCTTCCCAAGCAAGTAGCCCGTGAGATATGCTGCGCCGAGGCTCTTGAGGCTGCCCGCCAACTCCGCTGGAGCGCCTTTTGAAAGCAAAACCTTGGATGTCATTCCTGCAACAATCTTATCCTGAGCCATTTCACTGACAACTATCTGGGCAATTATGTATTTGTTTGTCTTTCTTATGACAAGCCTTGGCTTCTCTGATTTGAGCAAAGCTAATCTTGCCTTGTAATCTGTTTTTGCCTCGAGTCTTCTTCGTCTTATGGTTTTCATTTTAGTAACTTTATTCTCTCCTTAAGATGAGCCTTGTCCTTGAAGTTGCTGGCTCTTATTTCCTTTCTGAGCGTCTCGAATTGCTCCTGCGTCAACTTTTCTGCCTTTCTCAATTCAGAGACATAGCTTCTCAGCTTTCTTGCGATTATCATATACCTTCCCTTCTTGTCTATTGACGGCTGTTTCCTGCTTCCTGCCCTTCTCCTTGTCTTTCTTCTTTCTACAGCCTTTCTGCCTTTTATTTCCCTGATTAGTATGGCTCCCTCTGCGAAAAGCCCTTTTATGTCTTCTCTTGTCATGGCTTCCTTTATCTCACTGAGCCTGCTCTTGTTGAAGATTATTCTTCCTTCCCCGACACCCAAAACATTCGCTGCAAATGCTTTCTTATTTTCGAGCTTCATTTTTTGCCCCCCATGTTTAATATCTTGATTTTTAATTCATCTGCTTTCTTAATCATCTCGAGCTTCTTTCTCGCACCGACTCTTGCGATTATAGCAATCTCGTTTTTCCCAATCGATTCTAATTCCTTCACGTTGTGGACAAGTTTTGGGAAAAGCCCGTCGACTTTTCCGGCTTCCTTACTCGGGGTCTTGAATCCCACTTTTGGAACAGATGGATGCCCTGCTCTTCCAAGCCTCATCTTATTGGACTTTCCTCTTGCTCTTCTCCACTTCAGGAGCTTTCTCCTGTTCTTTCCGAGCCTTAGGAATCTCATTGTGTTAGATCTCACAAATCTGCGGTACATCATTTGGCGCCTCCCGGCCTGTCTGTTATGAATATCCCATCCTGAAAGACTCTCCTGTCGCGATTCTTTATCTTTGTGGATTTTTCGAGATTTGCTGCAGTGTGCCCTGCGGCTTCCTTGTCTGCAGAACTGACAGTTATCTTTGCCCCTTTTATTTCAACCCTGACGCCTGGCAAAATCTGGGCAATTCTGGGGGTTTTCTCCCCAAGAAAATTAGTTATGACAACTTTGTTGCCTTCAACCTTCATAGTCATGGGAAAATGAACATTGCAGGACTCCAGTTTATAGACAAACTCTTTTTCCAAACCAAGAAACATGTTCTTCATGTGGGCAATCTGCGACTTGAGTATCTTGAAGTCCTTTTTATTTCCGGAATCGCACTGAAAAATCACCTTATTTTCCTTTATTGAAGTTTTCATTGTCGGGACATTTATTACCCTTGAAATTTCAGTTTCCCCTTTCCTGCATTTAATCATATTGTTGGCGAACTCGCATGTTGCCCCATGTGGAATTTCAATCTGTTCAGTCAATTGAGTTTTCATTTTAGTAGAAATAAGCTATAAGGCTCCCCCCGATATTCTTTTCTTCAGCTGTATGATGAGTCATCAATCCCTGGGAGGTTGATATAATCACGATTCCTATATCCCTTGCCGGGAGATATCTCTTCGCGTACTTTTCTATATCCTCAACCCTGACGACAAACCTTGGTTTTATTGCCTTGCAGTTGTTAAGCTTGTCTGTCTCTATGTTGAGAATGTTGTTTTCCACCCTGTAGTTCTTGACATAACCCTTCAGCTTGGCTATTGCAAGGACAGATATCAGAAGCTTCGAATGCCTTGCTACAGAAACTGTATTTTTCCCCGCTCTTGCTGCATTGAGCATCTTGTTCAAAGCGTCTGCAATTATATCCTGTGACATCTTAGTTGTATTTCTTGAATCCGATCTCCTCCGCGATCTCCCTGAAGCACTGCCTGCAGAGATTCAGATTATATTGGCTGAGATGGGCGCCAAATCTGCCGCACCGCTCGCATTTCTTTGTTGCTATGCCAGACTTCCTGTCTTTGGGCTTGCAATGCCTGAGAAACTTCTGCATGACTACAGGCTTGCTCCTGAGCTGCTTCAAAATCTTATTCCAATCGCTTGCTGTCATTTTATTTGAACTTCGTCTTAAACGCCTCCTTCATGTATTTCATTATTTCGTCCTTTGTAACAAACTGCCTTTTTGGCACGTGCCCGCGCTTTATTTTTTTTAATTTTACGCGGGCGCCCGCTCTTGTGAAGACAACTGTAACATTAAACCCTCTAATCCCGATGTCCCTCTGATATTCTGCTCCAGGGATTTCAATGTATTCTTTTATTCCGAAAGAGAAATGATTGTCCGAAACCTGCTTCTTCTTTATTTCATTATCCATGGCGCCGAGAAGCCTTTTCAGCAGAGAGATTGCTTCTTCCCCCCTCAGTGTAACTCTTGTTCCAACTTCAAGCCCTGGACGGACATCAAATTCGGGGATTCTCTTGCTTGATGCCAGAATTTGAGCTTTCTTTCCGCTGACAAATTCGAGAAGCTTTTTTGCCCTTTTCAAATCGTCGCCTGTAGCGCCTGCACTAAGCAAAATCTTCTCAATTTTTACCTTGCGCATCTGATTTTCTGTGTTCATAGTACAATGATATTTTTCAAGTCCAAAGTTGCAGACTTGCCCTTAAATTTAATTGAGGCTTTCTTTCCGGAAACATCATCTACCTTGCCGTGCTGCCCCTCATATCTGCCGCCTATGACAAAAATCTCCTTTCCTTTTTCCAGGGGGACATGCCTCTTTATTTTTCCAGAAAGGTCCAAATAAAGAGAGTCTCCAATCTTTACTTTTTTGTCCCAAAGAACATTTGTTCCATCATGCAGATTGAGCTGGATTTTATTTTTGCCAACAAGCTTTTTCCCAACAACCTTGCAAAGCCTTTCCTTTCCATCCTTAACCTCTTCCAAGAAAAACTTTCTTGTAGGGGTGAGTTTCAGAGTATAACTTTTTCCTGCCTCAAGGATGTTGAAAAGTTTTACGCTTTCATGATAATCAATTACGTCACGTCCGTTTATCTTGAGGATTTTCTGGTTTATCATGCTTTTCACTTCTTTCTTTGTCTTTGCCAGCTTCAGTATATCCCTTAAAGCAATCAGAACGGGAACAGAATTCTCCAAATCAGATGAAGCTCTTGCTACATATTTCGTGCCTTTTCTTTCTAAAGGCAATCTTGTGGTTATTTCCTGCCTAGTTTGATGCATTTTTCTTTGTCTCCCGTGAGGCACCTTGCGGTTCACCAAGAACTTTACGTTCTTGGGTGCCATCAAGAACTTTCGTTCTTGAGGTCTTGCTGACAACCTCCCTTTGAGATTGTTTTCTGTTAAGCGCTTCAAGCCTCATCTTGTCATCAAGATTCAGGGTTTGCAGCTGAAGAACGCTCGGATGGAAGAATACATTAACTTTTGAGCCTTCCTTCTTTGTTCTCTGAATTCCTTCAAGAGCAACCCGGGAGTTTTTCAAGTCAACAGAAGCTACTTTGGCCTTTTTCTTCCTGAAGGCGCCGCGCATGATAAGCACCTCATCCCCTTTCCTGAGGGGAAGATTCCTCTTACCATACTTTTTCCTTAAATCCTTGGACAGATTGGCGCTTAAAAACCTATGCCTTATGTGAAGGGGAGCATTTGCCATAAATTTTCTCTGTTTCCTTGGCTGCGTGCTGCTTTCCCATTTTGTTGAAAATTCCTGCTTCATATTACAATACAAACTGCGCTATTTTAGCAACTTGCCCCCATCGTTCCTGAACTTCCCTTGCAACAGGGCCTTTTATCTGCGTTCCTTTTGGATTGCCCTTGTCATCCTTAAGAAGAGCAACTGCATTGTCTTCGAAGCAGACTCTCTCTCCTGTTTTTCGCCTGTAAGGCTTTTTCTGCCTTATTATGACTGCATCAAAAACCTGCCCTTTTATGTCAGGTTTTCCAACTCGAACAGAAACTTTCACCCAGTCTGAAATCTTTGCATACTGATGCCTCGCCCTCTTTGTTTTTCCATGAACAACGCCTGTTATTCTGACTATCCTTGCGCCGCTGTTGTCTGCTGCCAGGATGTTGCTTCCAATCTGCAATCCTCGTGTCCCTCTTGCCGTTATTGCTTTCATCTTCGCGCCTCCCCTGCTTCCCTGAGTTTCCTTGCCTCTTCATACATAGCACGATAGCGGCTATAACCGACATCATTTGCCCCGACTTTCCTCTTTTGTACAAGGAATCCCTCATCTTTTGGGAATAAAGTATACTCAGAGAAGCAATCTCCATCCTTGGAGACTATTGCGCGCGAATCTGGATAAAGGAGAGCTATCATACTTGTTTCAGCTTCTGATTCTTCTAATGCTGATTCAGCAAGCAATCCAACAAGCGTGCGCGAGCCTTGGTAAAATACTACTGGCTGCCCGAGGGGAAATGCTGTTAGGTGCTCAGCAGTATTTATTTCCCTGTATCTTCCGATATCCAACTGTGCTATTCTCCCATTTCTTGTTTGTGATTCTGGTGTCATTTCTTAATCTCCTTGCCGTCTGCGGAGCGGACTTTTTCCATGACTATGAAATGAATAATTTTGCTTAACCTTCGGGTTTCTCTGACTTTGACATAATCCCCGATATTTACATCCATATTATCCGGAAGCCTTGCATGCAGTCTTGTCTTTTTCTTGTAGAATCTTTCGTACTTTTGGATGAAGACTGTCCTTTCAAACTCGACAACTACGCGCTTGTCGAACTTCTTTGTGACAAAACCTTCGAAAACCCTGCCTCTTGTAGAAATTGGAGCGGCTGAACTGGCTGCAGCTATAGCTTCTTTCGCATTTTCCTTTTTAGCTTTGCTTTCTTCTTTCGCTTTTGCCATTTTGTCTTTGCTTTTAATCGCTTATGGAGTCTTCCGGGAAGCCCAGCTTTACCAAAACAGGCTTTACCTGCTTCAGGTGGTTCCCTTGCAGCTCTACGATACCGTCTTTCACGGTACCGCCGCAAGCAAGCACTTCTTTCAAGCGCTTTGCTGTTCCCTTGATATCGAAGTTCTTGTCGAACCCGCTCACAAGGGTTATGACCTTGCCGTATCTTCTCGAGACGGTGGTCACCGTTATCTTCTGCTCGCCCTTAGCGATCTCTTCAAACACAGAGGCCTCCGTGGGAAGGCCGAATGATGTGTTATCTTCTGTATTCATATTTATTTCTTATTCAACGCCTCCTTCGAGGATTTGTTGAATGTCGAGAAACCTGCACTTGCAGATTTTTTGGTTTCTTGAGCATGCTCAAGAATCCTTTTGCGTGAGGAGGATTCTTGACATGTCATAAGTCGTGAAATTGCCCTTTTAATCTCTTTGGTTTTAGCGTTGGCTCTGTTGGCTGTTACGCTGCCTCTTACAAGCTCCATTCTCAAATCTTTCAGTTTCTCTTCCCTTTCCTTTTGAGTCATTTTTGCTGCGTCTTTTGCCCTAATCAATACCATTATTCCTTCCTCGCAACCTCGCTCATTAATTTATTTCTATCTTGTTTCGCGAAATTGCTCGCCTCCCCTGCTTTCTTTGGTTTCTTTGCTGATTTTTTCTTTTTTGCCTCTTTTGCGGCAACTTTTTCCTCAAGAGGCATCCTTATTCTTCCTCTAAGAGCATCAGTAATGTCTATTCTGTCATGGATTGGAGCTTCTGGAGGAAGTATGCTTACTTTTATGCCAACAACCCCCGGTATCGTGATTGCCTGAGACATAGCCCTGTCCACGACTTTCGCAGGGTCTCCTGTTTTTTTCAGATAGCCCTGGGCAAATCTCCAGGATTTTGCCCTCTCTGCAGGCAATTTGCCTGAAAGAACTATTTCTGCTCCAAGCGCGCCTGAATTCATTATCTGAGTGAGCATCTTGTAAGCAATTATCTTGAATTTTAATGCCCCTTGCCTTTCCAAAAGCAATGCAATCTCATCTGCGACAAGCTGTGCATCCAAACTTGGGTCTATTATTTCCTTTATTTCTATGTGAGGATTGTCAAGATGGAATCTTTTCTTTAAAACTCGCGTAAGCTCTTCAATCTTCTCGCCTTTTCTTCCTATAACAAGCCCGGGCTTGCTTGTTGCAATAACTATCTTCTCTCCGACTGGAGTAAATTCTATTGAAACGTTGCTGATTCTGCCTTTTCCGAGGGAGTTCTTTATGTATTCCTTGACTCCGAGCTCTTCCTTCTTAAAGTTTACAAATTTCTTCTCTTCCATCGTAAGACACCTGCGGTTTCTTGCTGACAACTTCCCTTTCAGGAACTTGCCTTAGCAGGCAACACCTCCTTGGCTTTTAAAATGACGTTTGCTCTCTTGAATGTTCCGCCGCCCTTCTTTGAAGGCCTTGAAGCGTAGCTTGCGGATGCGAATGTTATTTTTGCCTTATCCAGCTCCATTTGATTTGCTATCACATTTCCCTTCAAAGTTTTCAGGAGATTGATGAAAATTTTTGAAACATTTATTGGATATCTGCCCGACATTATTTTTCCGTGCCTATGAGGTATTTCGCCCCTGAATGGAACAACTTTCTTGAGTTTCAAAACGTCTCGGAGGTCGGCTATGGCCTGGTCTATTGATTTGCCTTTTATGAAATTGCAAACATACATGCTCTGCTTCATTGAAGCGTGAAGGTCATTTCCTCTTGTGACTGCTTCGTCTTTCCCTGCAACTTTTACAACGGGTTTTTCTTCCTTTTTCATTTCTGGCTTCTGCTCCTGCTTAACTTCCTCTGCTTTCTTTTCTGCAGCTTCAGGCTCAGCTACATTTGTTCCTTTCTCTTTCATCATTTGCTTAATTATTTTATTTTTTTCATCTGCCATTTTACTTCTTCTGCACTCCCGCAGAGCTCTTGGTTGCCCCTATGCCTGGAGCTCCATGAGAGACTTTCTGCCTTGTAAGCGAAAATTCACCCAATCTATGCCCAATCATGTTGTGAGTTATTGTTACATCGTTGAATGCCTTCCCATTGTAAATCCCAATTGTCATGCCAACCATCCTGGGAACAATTACCAAATCCCTTAAATGGGTCCTTATCTTTTTCTTTTTTGACTGCTTCTTCTCGCATCTCTTGATAAAGTTTTCTATTGCCTGGAAATTCCTAAGAACAGAACGCTTGCTTCTTGAAGGAAGATATTTTGCGCATTCTCTTACATCCAAAGCCTTAAGGGAGTCGAGGGATTTTCCTCTATAAAAGAGTTCTTTTGACTTTACAACTACTTCTTCTGTTTCCTGTTCCTCTGGTTTTGCCATTATTTGGTCCTCCCTGTCCTTCTCGGCCTGATATGCCCGACTCTTGCTCCAGGCGGTGCATTTCTCTTGGCTATCTTTGACTTTATCCTCTTTCCTCTGCCCGAACCGAATGGATGGTCAACTGCGTTCATCTTTACTGCAGAAGTTCTCGGCCAGAGCTTGTTTCTTGCCTTCATCTTGTAGAATTTCCTTCCAGCCTTGACAAATGGCTTGAACACCCTGCCTGAGCCTGCAATAATCCCTATCGTTGCTCTGCAGTCGCCCGCAAGAATTATTTCCCTCTTGTTTGGCATCACGACTGCAACCTTATTATTATCAAGCTTCTTCGAGACAAGAGCATTTATTCCTCCTGCACGAACCATTTTTCCCCCGTCTCCGGGATTTGCCTCCAAATTGTAGACTGCAGTTCCTGTTGGTATATCTTTCAGCATTAGAACGTTGCCGTCCTTGACTTCTGCGCCGCCGACTTTTATTTTCTGCCCGACAATTGCGCCGTTGAATGCAGGGTTGAAAAATATCTCATTCTGAACTTTTATTTTCATAAGAGGAGCAGAATGAGCTGCCGAGTGAATTAAGTCTAAAACATCTGCTTCGCCTTCTACTGCAGGATATTTTATTTTGTAAATGTAAGCTTTCTTTCTGACTTGATACGTAAGGCTCCCGTGCCCTCTTGCCTGTGATATGATTGACTTACCCATTTTAGATCATCCCCAATTTTGTGGCAACATCGATTGCTGGATTTGCCTTATTTAGCTTAACATATGCATATTTCTTGTTTGCTTTTACCAAAGTTCTGACTTCCTGCACTTTCACTGAGAATATTTTTTCAATTTCAACCTTTATTTCAGGTTTCGTTGCCCGCCTTTCAGTTTCAAACAGCAAAGTGTTTTCTATGTCAATGAGCTTGACTGCTTTTTCAGATGTTATCGGCCTTAGTATCATTATTTCTTGCCTCCGAGTTCTTCAATAGCTTTCTTTGTGTAGAGAGTCAATCTTCCAAGTGGGTAAAGGTCAGATATTTCTATAGAATCTGCCTTTCTTGTGTCTATGCCTGTTATTTTTACATTCTCGTCTTTTCCTGTGACCAGAAGAAGTCCTGCGTTTGACTTGTATTTCCTTCCCCTCAACTTTCCTTTTCCAGGCCTGATTGATTTATTCTTCAAGACAAGAGCAAACAAATCCCCGAAAATCTTTTTTAGTACAGAAAAGGCATCTTTTGTTTTCTGAGGCAGGGAATCTATGACAAAAGGAGCAGATTTTATTTCGCTGAGAGAAGAATATCTCTTCAAAATATAATCCTTGTTTGCAGTTGCTGCAAGAGCAGAGTCCATCGCTATCTTTATCTCATTCCTGTTTATTTTCTTTGGCGTATAGACCCCTTTTGGAGGATGAGCCCTTCTTCCGCCCCTTGTGGATGAAACTTCAGCGCCTATCCAGTAGAATTGCGTTCCGCGCCTCCACATTCTCATTCTTGGGACTCTTGAGATTCCTTTTCCATAGGAGCCTTTCCACTTGTGCCTTCTCTTGCTGATTGTTCCAGAGGCGACGTGCCTCTTGCCCGCCATTTCATAGGATGAATATGGCTGAACTTCCTTTTCTGCTTCAAATAATTTTGCTGCAATGTCTTCTCTTATGTAAGTGTTGAATATTTCAGGCAATTCTATGTCAGATTTCTTTTCTCCCTTTATGTCATATAGTGCGGCTTTCATAGTTCTGCCTCCACGAGCTCAAACTTCCTCTTTGCGGCCATCTTTGTCGGCCTGAAGGAAGGAGTGAGAAGCAATTGCCTCTTTTGAGGACCCTGAACACTGCCCCTTATTAAAAGATAAGAACTCTTTATATTGCCGTAATTTTTGAATCCGCCTGCGGGATTTATGTTTTTTTCAGCAATTGAACCGGAGCCTATAACCCTGTTGTTATATGTTACTCTTGTGAACATTCCAAGCTGTCCTGCCATCGCAACCCTGAAAGAAGTGTGGGCAGGATGCCATGGGCCTAATGTTCCGGGGCGCCTTACTCCTTTTTCAGTCTTGTGGGACTTAAGCCCTATGCCCATTCTTTTTACAGGGCCGACAAGACCTTTTCCCTTAGTCAATCCTCTGACGTCAAGAAGAGGATATTTGATGAAATCTTTCAAAGTTATCTCCTTTCCGACAAGGGATTTTGCGAATGCAAGCTTGTCCTTTGCTTCTATTGCGAGCTCAATCATGTCCGGGGATTTCTTGACTGATGTTTGAGAGGGAATTGAGTATACAATCAGCCTTATGTCGTCAAAATCTTTTGGTGCTTTTTCATCTAAACTCTGAACTTGTTTTGGAGCAAGAATCACGCGCTTAAGCTCCTTATCTGCAGAAACAACGACATCTTTCAGAACTTTCCTGTTCTTGTAGAATCTTACTGAATAAACTTTCATGCTGGGGACTTCAATGACAGTTATTGGAATATAAATTTTCTTGTTTTGAGTCATTGATTTGTCTGTCAAATCCTTCACAAGAGCTGTTCCCATGCCCACTTTGTAGCCTATAGCCCCAAGGACAGAATCGGTTTTTCCGTCGCCTTTTACAACATCCCAGTTTACACTAGGAATCTGCTTTTCTGCCCTCTTGCGGGGCCAGAATTGAAGGCTTCCATGTCTTGGTTTTGTTCCGCCTGCCATTGTGTATGAAACCAAGGTTTCCTGACACGTCACCTTCCTTGAAGTGCAGTACTTCCCTGATGAGTATGATTTACGTGAAAAATAGGTTCAACTCATACCTAACCTTAAGTAGTTGTGCTCTCTTGTTATCAGCAAGACAACACTCGTTGTATTCAATTAGATTCTAATAAAACGAGTGTTTAGAGGGTATTTAAAGGTTACTTCTTTGCCGGGGAATGTAGTAAATAATTGGTTTTCTTATAAAATATTCAATTTTACCGGGAATCCCGGTAAACTGTAAAGGTTTATAAACCGGGAATTATTCTCGGGAGTATGAAGATTTACCTTCCGAATAGTGTCTGGATAGGAAATATAAACCCATTTCTGAGATCATTGGACACCCAAAATGAGAATGTTTTGGAGATAACGTCACATAAAAAGTGGGTTTCAGTTCATCCTGTTGTGCTTTGTATTGTTGCAGCGCTGGGCTTGGATAGCAGAAAAAGAGGAGTTCCCCCAAAGTACGAAATAATGCAAGCAAAATCCAAGCATTATTTTGAAAGAATGGGCTTGTTTGGGATTTTGAGGCTCAAATCTGAGATAAAAATTACCCCTCATGAGCCTGCGGGGAGATTTATCCCCCTCCAACAAATAACAAATTCTGACGAACTAGAAGGGTTTATTCGAGACATGATTCCTTTACTGCATCTCAAGCCAGAACAGGTTGAACCCATTAAGTACATTGTAAGTGAATTAGTTAGGAATGTCTTCGAGCATGCAGCGACTGAGAACGGAGCGATTGTTTGTGCGCAGTACTATAAAAAGAGCAACACAATAAGGATAGGAGTAGTTGATACGGGGGTAGGAATAAAAAGAACACTCGAACGATATTACCATCCGAAAGATGATTTGCAGGCACTTGCCCTGGCATTAACTCCGGGTATAACTGGGACTACTAATAAGATTGGAGGAACTGCGACGAATGCTGGGGCAGGATTATTTTTTATCAAATCGCTTGCGAAGATTAGCAGGGACTTTTTTATGATATACAGCGGGCGTGCCATGTACAAATTATTGAAGAACCCTAAGAAGGAGAAGTTAAAGCTTGTGGCTGATCCTATGAAAGATCACTTCTCGTCTGAAGTCAATCTTCCGTCTTGGAGGGGCACTGTTGTCGCCATAGATTTGTGTCTAAATGATACTCTGGATTTCAATAAGTTACTAGACTTGATAAGGAGAGTATACAATGAAGGCAGAAAAGAACAAAATAAAGTAAAATATAAGAAACCGATATTCATTTAGATAGGATGGAGATAAATATTTACAAATCCGTTGGAAATTTTGCAGAGAACAAGGATACTGCCGGGGATATAAGGACCAACATTATTGTTCCTTCGTTGGAAAGGGGCGAGGAGGTTGTGATTGATTTTGGAGGCGTTCAATCTGCAACGCAGTCGTTTGTGCATGCATTGATTAGTGATGTAATCCGGAAAGAGGGAATTGGTGTGTTGGACAAAATCTCTTTTAAGGGCTGCAATGAAACTATAAAAAAGTTGATAGAGATTGTAATAGAGTATATGCAGACTCCGTCTTGATTAAATAACCGGCTATTCCTGCTCGATGCGGGGGGCAAGGATGAAGCTGAGAAGAACATTGCCTGTGGGGAAGTTTATTCTCATGGGATTATGTCTTAGAGAGAGGAGCCATTCCGAAAGCACATCCGCCGCAGCTAATGCTGTAGTTGTTGCCATAGACATACAACCTGCCGCTCCTGCCGGAATCCAGCGCCGAAGCTGTCTTCTCTGTTGATTTAACTTTTCCAAAACTCCAAACATAAGGTGTTATCTTCATGGATTTTGCTATTTTTACAAGTTTATCTGCTCCTTCCTCGCCTTCTGCAAGAGCAAGAACAAAAGGATTCTTTACAAACTCTTCAAGAGAATTTTCTCCTGTTTTGAATCCGAACGGAACATTAACATCGCTTCTGTTTCTGTTTGATATGAATGCTCCTTGATTTGGCTCATATCTTATCGTGTTAAATCCCCAAAACAATCTGTCATTAAGAATACCCAAGACTTGTTTGGCATATCTCCTATCTGGATTTTGGGTTGCAGAATAAACAAGAGAAACTGTCTCTGCAAAAGTAGGCCTTAAGAGTCCTGCTTCATCAATTTGTTCTCCAACAGCATTATAAGTTGAAGGCCCAAAATGAGGTGCAATAAAGGTAATTCTCTTTCCTTGGTGCGGAACTACGATTGTAGTTCTTCCTTCTTTTACTTCAAATTCTGGTTTGTCTGTCATGCTTTTTCATAAGAATTAGGATATTTAAATGTTTCTATTTGTTACTTCTTGATAGTTACAACGGAACGAGGTTTACTGGGAAGGCTTGGGTGATTGCCCGAAAAGTTTAAATATGTGTATACACTGATATACACAGAAACAGAAAGGGCGAAACTAAATGGAAAATATAACTTTAACAATTCCAGAAGAATTGAAGAAGGAACTTCAAAAGCACGAAGAAGTGAACTGGAGTGCAGTTATCAGAAAAGCACTGCAGGAGCATTTGAGAAGAGTCAGGATAGCAGAGAGTATCGCCAGCAAAAGCAAACTGACAGAAAAAGATGCTGAGGAAATTGCCCGAAAAGTTGATGCGGCTGTGGCAAAAAAACTCGGCCTAAAATGAAGGTCATCATAGACAGCAATATCCTCATTTCTGCGCTTATTAAAGATTCTACAACAAGAAAAATAATCATGGAATCGGGTTTGAGATTTTATTATCCTTCCCTTGCGATGCAGGAGATTGAAAAATACAAAACGCTTATTCTTGAAAAGTCGGGCTTATCTAATCGGAGTTATCATGAAATTCTGGGAGCAATCCTGAATTATGTAATCTTGGTCCCGCAGGAAGTTATCACTCCATTTGTTAGAGAAGCAGAAAGGATAATGGGAAATATTGACAAAAAAGATGTTATATTTATTGCGCTTGCTATGGCTATCTCAAATAATGGCATTTGGAGTGAAGATGGAGATTTCAAAAAACAAAATAGGATTAGAGTTTGGACGACTAAAGAGATTTTAGAACTAACCAGGCAGACTAAATAAGAATCTTCTTATTCCTGCTCGATTCTCGGGGCGAGGATGAATGAAAGGAGGACATTTCCTGTGGGGAAGTTTATTCTCATTGGGTGATTATCGCTGAAATTGATGGATACTGTTGAGGAGATTTTTGCCCCTTTTATGAACTTGTTAAGGTATTCAAGAGAGAATCTTGCCGTGCTGAAGTCTGAATGTATTTCCACTTCGTCCGCTGAGAATTGCGCTTTTGCAGAGTTTAATGGCCCGCTCGCCTCGACTGTGAATTTATTGGGCTCGGCGATGAAAGTGCAGGCATCTGAAACAATTGCACAATCTTCAATTACTTCAACAAATGACTCAGATGGCATTTTTATTACAGATTTGAATTCCCAGACTGGAAGTTCTTTTTCTTCTACGTCCAGGTCAATCAATGCAAGGGTGAAATCTCTTTTTACCTTGTCTTGTATGCCCAGATTAAGCTTGTTGTCTGCTCTCGAAATTGTTAATGCACTTCCGAGCTGGCATCTTCGCAAAACTGCCTTCAAATTCTCAAGATTTACACCGAGAATTTCGTCACTCTGAACTTCAAATTGTGAAAATAGGTCTGATGGAAGCTTGAAATAAACCATCGAAACGTTTGCAGGGTCTATGGCTGTGACTGACATTCCCTCTTTGGTGATTTTCAGTTTCACCTCTGTTACAAGCTCCGAGATTATCGTGACGATGTCCGCAAGAATCTTCGGATTATCGAGCTTTAGTTGCATGTTTTTAGTGGTTGTTTGATACTTTTAAGGATTGTTATGTTGAATTATTACTATAAGAACCAAGGTTCTTAGATTCCTATAATTAGTTTAGCAAGCTAATAACTAAGAACAACAATCATTATAAAATAAAATAAGACAGTATAACTATGGCTGAAGGTGAAAATATCGATAATAAAACTTCTGTGAAGGTTGAAGAGAAAAAAATTGAGGAAAGGGAAAGCGCAAAAGAACAGAGAATACGGGCGATAACAAGATTGTATTATTCTAATCCAAAAGTTCTAGAATCATTGACGAAATTCTCGCAGGACAGGGAAGTTGTTCCAAGATATTTTGAAGGATTTGGAAAACGCCCGGACAAGATACAATATCCTTCGGACATAATGGGGCTTGTCAATAGGGGGGCAACTTCTTTCCATGCATCTGAAGAATTGTGGAATGAGCCTTTGTCCTTGAATTCTGAAATGACCAAAGAAGATATGAACAAGCTGAGAAAGTCGTGGGATTTGCTCATTGATGTTGATTCGCCTTTCCTCGACTGTTCAAAAATTGCTACGAAGTTGATTATTGCAGCATTGGAGCATTATGGAGTAAAGAATTACGGATTGAAATTTTCAGGAAGCAAAGGTTTTCATATAATAATCTCCGGAAAAGCATTTCCAAAGGTTTATGGGGATTTTGAGACAAGGAGCATGTTTCCTGAATGGGCAAGAGCAATCTCCGAATTCCTGATGAAGGAGATAAGGGCAGAATACAACAGGCAGGTTTCAGAAATATTGACAGATTTTGATGCAATAAAGAGAAGGACAAACCTCTCAAGGGAAGATTTGATGGAAGTCCATTGCAAGAATTGCGACAGGCCTGCGAAGAAAGGCGAGCTGACAAGGCTAAGATGCAACATCTGCAATCTTGAGATTGAAAGAAGGAATGTGAAGACAACAAATAGAAAGCTAAGATGCCTCGACAAGGATTGCACCGGAGAGCTCGACGTTATTGAGGGCACTCCTTATTATTACTGCGAGTATTGCAAGGACCCTGAAAACAAAAATTTTCCCTTAAGCTCTGACAAGAATCCTGAAGATTTCGAGAAAAAGGAAATGATAAGCGCAAAAAAGATTGCTTCCCTTGACTTGGTGCTTGTTGCACCAAGACATCTGTTCAGAATGCCCTACTCATTGCATGAGAAAACTGCTCTGGCAAGTGTTGTTTTGAAAAAAGAGCAGATAGATTCTTTCACACCGAAAGATGCAAATGCACTTTCGGTAAAAATCCTTGATTTCATGCCAGGCAATGAAGAAGGGGAGGCGAAAAGGCTGCTTGCAGCTGCGCTTGACTGGAAGAACGCCGAAACATCGGCCGAAGAGCAGCTCCACAAGAAATACGAGAACTATGAAAAGATAGAAATAAGCGGCGTGACAGAAGATATGTTTCCCCAGCCCATAAAGAAATTGCTTGCCGGAGGCTTGAAAGACGGAAAGAAGAGGGGGCTTTTCATATTGATTACGTTCCTGCGTTCACTAAACTTTCCTATGGACTACATCAACCAAAAAGTCAGGGAGTGGAACAAGCTTAACGAACCCCCATTAAAAGAGGGATATATAAAAAGCCAGATTGACTGGACAGCCAGGCAGAAAAAAACGATTATGCCCCCAAACTATTCGAATCCCGGCTTCTACAAGGACCTAAATCTGCTTGATGAGGAGCCCATTGCGAAGAATCCCGTTTCTGAAGTTGTCTGGAGGCTGAAAAATAGCAGGAAGGAGTGAGCTTTCGAGGGTATTTAAGAACATTTTTAAATAACTAATACATTTAGTTTTTATGAATAAGAGGTGCGTGTTAGTATTATCTTTTGCAGCCATTTTTATCCTGTTTCTAAGCAGCTTTGCATTAAGCGCCGACAATGAAACTGCCTCGTCTGACTCAATTGCCAATGCATACAGCTGCCTTGACAAGCAGATAAGCGAGAGAGGCAATCTATCGCTTAAAGAGGCGACTTTTGCCGCTCTTGCCCTCGGTGCAAAGGGGAACATAGCAAGCAGAATAGATGCGGAGAAAGACACTAATGCTGCCTGCTGGCCGAGAGGGGCGTGCAAGGCAAAAGAAACTGCGCAGGTTGCGCTTGCCTACAACAGAATGGGCAAGGATGCCAGTGCAATAAAGAACTGGTTATTATATAAGAACGTCACAACACCTGAATTAAAATGGCTTCTTGAGATAGATATAGCAAATAAGGTTGCAGCCAACTGCACAATAAATGACGGGCAGAGAGACAATAAAATAAAGATTCTTGAGGACATGAGGATTCAGGGCAGCCTTGGAAGCTGCCTGTCTCTTAATGAAGGAGGGTTCATGCTCAAGATAAACCAGAACTGCATCAGAAACAGCTTCAAGATAACCTGCGATGAGGATTTTTTCTCTTCCATAGTATACCAGAAGAATACAGGGGGAACATTATACATCCTTCCCGATACGCAGTCTGCCGCAGGATATGGCAGCACTGAGGCAAAAGTTAATGGAGAGTGCCTGAAGAGCGATAGTGTCTGTGATTATGAAGGAACGTTATGGGGCGCGCTTGCACTCAAGAAATTAGGGGAAGATGTTTCCAGATTCCTGCCTTACCTGCTCGCCATGGCAGATGAAAATGGGAGATATTTCCCAAGCGCTTTCCTGTACATATTGGTTGGGGGTGATGACCAGTATAATTTAGTAATCCAGCAGCAGAAGCAGGGAAAGTTCTGGGAGATGATTGGGACGAGAGACGGGCGGTATTATGACACGAGCCTTGCACTCCTGAGCCTTGGAGACAGAGGAGGCGCAGAAGTTGACGCCACAAGGGCATATTTGACAGGCATACAAACCAAGGAAGGATGCTGGAACAGCAATAACGTAAGAGATACTGCATTCCTGCTCTATTCAGGATGGCCAAAAGGAGCTGTGAGCGCTGGGCAAATAAGCAGCCCTCCAGACTGCGAGCCAACTTTCTCGTGCGAAAATTCTTTTGACTGCACACAAGCGAGCGGGACAGCCCAAAATAATTATGCGTGCCCGAATGTCGGAGAGATATGCTGTTCTGTAAAAGTCCAGCAGCAGACATGCGAGCAGAAAGCCGGGCTTCTTTGCCCGAGCGGGACGCAGTGCGATGGAAGAGTTGAATCAGCTTCTGATGGAGTTTGCTGCTTCGGGGGAAGCTGCATTGCTACAACAGCCGGCGAAGATACATGCACTCCTGCAGGGGGAGCATGCAAATCAGTTTGTGAGGGCAAAGAGACGGAGTCTGTTGAAACTTGTTCAACAACGGGAGAGGTTTGCTGCATAGCTGCCGGCTCGAGCCTATGGGGGTGGATAATTGTCCTTCTGGTATTGATTATCTTAATAATTCTTGCAATTGTTTATAGGGAAAAGGTGAAGATTTGGTGGTTTAAGTTCCGGGAATGGATAGGAACAAAGTTTGGCAAGAAGCCCGCGCAGCCTGCCCCTGGACAGAGACCCATGGCGCCTTTTGCCCCTTCTGCAAGGCCAATGATGCAGCCTATGATGAGGCCAAGGCCGATGCCTCTAAGACCCGTTGCAAAAGATAAGGAGATGGAAGAGGCCCTTAGAAAATTGAGGGAGATGAGCAAGAAGTAGGGCTGCTCAAACATCAAATTTATATAATTGCTAGATTTGTTTCTGGCATGAAAAAACTGGTTTCAATCGTATTGATTATTTCATTATTTATGCTGTCCTTGAATGCTGTCTCTGCAATATCCACCAGTATGAATGATTCTTATCTTTCCGGGGAGACTATTATCAGTGAAGTTTCGGGGAATATTCTCCAGCCAATAGCTACTTCGAATGTGGAGTTCAGAAGAGGGCACATACTTGTTCCGTTGGATTACGGAATTGGAAAGCTTGGGGAAAGACATTTTCTCTGGGCAAATGCTCCCCTGACTGCGGGAAATTACACTATGATAATAAGGGACGTAACAACAACTGTTTCGGGGCAGATAAAGGAAATAGACTACGAGAAGAATTTCAGTGTTGAAGAGAATCTCACAGACTATTCAATAAAGCCGGGGATAATCTCAACAGAAACTGATTTTGAGATTAAAATCCAGCTGAATCTTGATAATAACCTTGAGATAAGCACAGGACTTATTGAGGGAAATAACAGCCTTTTGCTGAAGCCGGGGGAGAATGCCCTGAAAGTCTCAATTTCTGAAATAAATAAAACCGGCTTGTACAATTTGAGTGTTGGGAAATATACAGTGCCTGCGTACATAAGAATCAATAAGAGTTCTGGGAATGCTGGCGGAATAACGGGCGTAAACCTGACAAATCTTACGATAATCTCTGAAGAAAACCTTTCAACCGAGGATAAAGAGGCTATAGATAAAGAAAGGGCGAAGTATTATTGCTATGAGTTTCCTGGAAAAACATGCAAGGCAGATGAAACTTGCTCTGGGCAGATTATAACAAGCCTTGATGGAGCCTGCTGTGTCAATGGAGATTGTGCAGCAACAAGCGGGGGAGGGGGAAGCCTGGCTTGGATAGGATGGCTCCTCGCGGCAATAGTTGTGATTGTTATAATTTATATCTGGATGAGATACAGAAAGGTAAAAGCAGAAAAGAACCCTCTTGAAAAGAAAATTCTCTCATTTGAGAAGAAAATACCTTAATTAAAACCCGGATTATTTATTTGATTCTTTTGGCTTCTTTCTTGATTTTTTATCACTTTTTTTCTCTTCATTCTTTTCGGGATTTTCTGCAGGGACAACTTGTATATTTGCAGGATTTGACTGAGTTACCTGCTTGAACATCCCGGGAGCAACTTCCCTCAATTTTGAAAGGAGAAAGTTTCTTTCATAGATAAACTTCTTTGTTATTGCATCATAATCATGAATCCTCCCTATAATCTTGTTTCCCAACTCGTTCAATTCTGCGTTGGAGAGAGCGAAGGATGAGGGCGAGCTTATCTCTATGTGGGCGGGCATATAGGCAAAGAGCACTCCAAAATAATTCGCAAGCGAGTCAAATTCGACTGAAACTTCTGCAAAAGTGGTGTGCAAATCCTTTGATTCCTTGACTTCAACAGGCTCATGAATGGTCTTTTCTGTGACTTTGACTCCTTTTTCAGAGCCAAGCTTATCAACAAGATTCACAAGCGCATTCTTGATATGCTCTGCCGGCCTACCAAGTATTTCAAGCACCATTGTTGCTATTATCTTTTCCATGATTAAGTTTACAGGGTTGAGTTTTTAAAGTTTCTTAAATGCAAGAAGAATTACGATAATTATAACGAGCCCTGTGAAGGCATAGACTGCGAAAAGGCGGATTTTTTCTTCTGCACTAACAAACGCAGAGCTTGAGGATTTTTTGGGAGTAAGAACTATCCTTTCTGAATCGAAAGTCTGGACTGATTGGCCCTTATCTGCTGTTTGCGTTTCAGCTGACGGGGTAAAATCAGCATTTGTTGCAGATAGAACTGTTTTGTTATCTTCGGTTGAGGAAGATGAATTAGCGCTCTTATGGCTGCTGGATGAAGATGTTGTCTGGGCTTTTTCTATATTTATTGAACCGCATTTTTCTGAATAGCTTGAAGAGCCTATTTTCCTGAGGCGTGCGCAGATTGCGGCATTGCCCGAGTAATTTTTTGCCCTTATCAAAAATTCTGTTTTTGCCGGAAAGACAGATTTAATGTAATAGAAAGGATTTTTCCAGCCGTCATTGTATATTTCTGAGATAATAATATTTGAGGAATTATCCTGGACAAAAATCTTCACATCATAGTTCTCTGATGTTGATGCAGACAGGGAAGCTGTAAAATTCTCGTTAACTTCCACAGATGCGGGATAATTAAAGTTAAATTCGAGAGCTGAAACAGAGGATAAAACGAAAAAAATCATGAGGAAGCTAATAACCATAAACTTCATAGTGCACTATCCTCCCATCAGGCTCAAACAGATATAAACTATCCCTGTCATCATTCCATATATTGGTCTCGCTGTTCCAGAATATGTCTGTAGCATTATCCTCTCCCTTGCCCGAATGGAGGGTTATCTCGGAGAATGAGATATTCCCGAAATAATACGTCTTGCGGCTTTCATCTTTTAGCATCCATCCACTTATTTTTGTCTCAGGGCATTTGTTTTTTATTGTTATTTTTTCTTCAAATCTGTCTGTCGAGGTGTAAATGCAGCCGAAATATTCAGACTTATTCCATATTCCCAATGAGTTCTTGATTGCATTCTCTTCGGCCTTCGCGAATGCGGAAAGCTCGGAATTTTGAACAAGAAATTTTGAAGCGAGCCCCGATTCAACTATCTCAAGATTGAGGTATTGGGGGGAATAAAGCCTGGCGAGGATTCTTTTGTATCTGTCCGTGCCTGTTGATTCCATCTCTATGGTTTTATTCCCAAAAGATTTTAGAAATTCGGCTGCAAGATTTGCCCCGGGCATGCCTTTTTCAGGGGAATTTATGTTCAGGAGGCGGATTGTCCTCCCATCTGACAGTTTTAGAGTATCGCCGTCTATAACCCTGGAAACCACTACTTTTTCTCTTGCTGATGGGCTTACTGCATATGACGTAAAAAGGAAAAAGTCAGAAATTATGAGCCCTGCTAGAATAAGTGCAAACAGAAAGGCATATTTCTTGTTCAAATTGGCTTATTCCCCCATTCATAACCCTTGAGAGAGATTAATATATTTTGTCGGGATAGAAAATAATATAAACAAGACTATAAGTTTAAGGGTGAAGAAAAATGAAAAAAGAGAATAAAAAGAGTGAAGAGTACGACTTTATTGTTATTGGCGCAGGAGTTGCGGGGTTGTCTGCGGCGATGTATGGCGCAAGGCTGGGCATGAGGACTCTTGCCCTTGGCACAACCTCCGGCTCAGAGATGCCTGTAGGCGGAATAATAACAACTACCAATATCATTGAGAATTATCCAAGCATTGAAAAGATAACCGGCGCCGAACTTGCCGAGAACTTCAAGAAACATGCCGCATCCTACGAGTCTGTTGCGATAAAGGAAGAAAAAGTGAGTTCTGTTGAAAGGGACGGGCAGGGATTTGTTGTTAAGACTGATGAAAAAAGCTACAAGGGGAAAACAATCCTTTTTGCCACTGGAACTGTCTGGAAGAAGCTTGATGTTCCCGGAAGCAAAGAGTTTGAGAACAGGGGAGTTGCATATTGCGCGATGTGCGATGCCCCGCTGTTCAAGAACAAGACTGTGGCTGTCATTGGGGGCTCGAATACTGCAGTCAAATATGCGGCAATACTCTCAGCTTATGCAAAAAAAATCTATATAATATACAGGAAGGAAAAGATAAGGGCAGACGCAGCAAATCTCAAAAAGATAGAAGGCAGCAAAAAGATAGAGATAATCAATAATACAAATGTAACAAAGATAATGGGAGATAAGATTGTCAAGTCTGTCATCCTTGACAGAAAATATAATGGCTCTGAAGAGCTTAGTCTTGACGGAGTGTTCGTGGCGATAGGCTATCTGCCCATGTCTGCTCTCGCCGCAAAACTGGGGGTTAAGCTCAATGAGGCAGGGGAAATAATCATAGATCATGATAGCCATGAAACAAGCATGAAAGGGGTTTTTGCTGCAGGAGATGTTGTTGACAGCACATTCAAGCAAATCATTGCTGCTGCCGACGGCGGGTGCAGGGCCGCTTTCTCGGCACAGGGATACATTTGCAAGGGAAGTTGCTGATTCTGACGGGTTAAGTTTTTAAATTGAGGATTGCTGTAGAATCCATGAATAGGAGAGGACTTTCACCTGTTGTTGCAACCACTTTATTGATTTCTTTAGTCTTGGTATTAGCTGCCATAATCTTCCTTTGGGCACGGGCTTTTCTTCCTGAAACCCTGCAGAAGTTTGAGGGGCCGATAGCAGATGCCTGCCAAAATGTCGCTTTTGCTGCAGAATACTCTTCAGGAAAAATAAATGTTCAAAACAATGGAAATGTACCTATGCACGGGATAGAAGTTGGCATACGGAGGGGGATTGGCTCTTTGGAATTTATTGAGGTCGTGCCTCCACAGGTGACAATTCCAGGCGGGGGAACAAGAGAGTTTAGTTTGTCTGTCACGCCCGATGTGGACAATGAGATTGTGATTACACCGGTATTGCTTGGAAAGACCAGCAATGAAGAATTCAAGGCTTATGTTTGCGGCGAGGAATTTGCCCAGACTATACAGGTTCAATAAAAATGAATACAAACAAAAGAGGGCTTTCACCGGTCATAGCAACCGTTCTTACAATAATGCTGACTGTTGCGGCTGTTGCTGCCCTGTCCGCTTTCATAGTCCCATTCGTGAGAAATAGTTTGCAGAAGAGCAGCGAGTGCGTGGATTATGGAAGTTATTACACATTTGAGGAATCAGGCTATAATTGCTATTCAGGCAATCTCTATGCTTTTTCGATAAAAACCAGTTTTGATAAAGAGCTCATAAATAATACAGATGGCTTCAAATTGATAATGACAGACAAGAGCGGGGCTACGAAGCAGGCAGAGGCAAAGAATGATGCGCCTGCTTCAGAGATTTTTAAGGTTATGGGGGATGTATCGGGCAAGCTTAGGACTCCCCGCCCCGGAGGAGTCCTGACATATGTTTATTTTGCATCTGATACAGATAAATTTACAAGCGCTGAAGTCTATCCAATCCTTAAATCTGGAAGAATCTGCGCTGATGTCAAAGAAACAATAAAGATTGTGGAATGCGGCGCAGGCAGGGAGATTAGCGGAGCTTGAAAATGCAAAAAAGAGGGCAGGTCTGGATTGAAACTGTTCTGTACACGCTGATAGGGCTCGCCCTAATAGGTGTTGCATTAGGTTTTGTAATGCCCAAGATAAATGAGTCAAGAGACAAGGCGCTTGTTGAGCAGGCAATAAGCTCGCTCAATGAAGTTGATTCAAAAATCAATGAGGTGATAGAAAGAGGCACAGGAAATATAAGGCAGACTGAGTTTTTGATGAAAAGGGGAGAGCTTTACATCAATTCAGCTTCTGATGAAATAGTCTTTATCCTTAGTGGGCTGTCTGCCCCCTACTCGGAACCTGGCATTAATGTAACGAGCGGCAGGATTAAGATAATGTCCGAAGTGGGGCAGAAAACGAGCAGTGTAACACTAAGGGCTTCCTACAGCACCAATCTGACTTACGGCGGAAAAGATGAGAACAAGAAGTTCAATGCTGCGGCAACTTCCTATAAGCTTTCAATTGAGAACAAGGGCTCGCTGAACAGCAGAATTTGGGTCGATATAGAAGAGATTTCTAACAGATAGGTTTAAATAAAATATTCTGTTGTTTACATCAACAAGGGGTGAAAATGACTGTAAATATAAATCTCAATCCTAAGATACCTTCGCTGCCAAAAGTCGAAGACAAGACTAAGATAAATGTCAGATATGCGCTTATATCCCCTTATGCATTTGCCCACATATACTGGAACCCCAAGATAAATGAAGTCATTTACGAGCTGGAGGAGCCGATTCTGCAGGATTATGAGAAGCAGGTCCTGACGAGGCTTGAAGATGCAATGCTTGAGATAATCAATGTTAACGTTGCTGTTGAAAAGACATTGGAGGCAACGACAAATTACATTGACAAGACTGCAAGACTATTGATTAGCGAACTGAACCTGCAGGTTTCAGCCGAGACTTATGACAAGATATTCTACTATCTTTTCAGGGATTTCATAGGCGTTAATGAGATAGACCCTCTGATGAGAGATTATTTTATAGAGGACATAGAATGCAACGGCATTGATACCCCAGTTTATGTGGTGCACAGAATCTACAGGAACCTGAAGACGAATCTTTCCTTCAATGATATAGACAAACTGGCGAGTTTTGTTGAAAAACTGGCGCAAAGGACTGGGAGGTACATTTCCTATGCTCAGCCGCTCCTTGACGGAACCCTCCCGGATGGAAGCAGAGTAAATGCAACCTACACAAAAGATATAACCTCCAAAGGCCCGACATTTACAATAAGGAAGTTCACAAAAGTCCCTTGGACGCCTTCGCAGCTTATTGCTTCAAATACTGTAAGCCCTGAGATGCTCGCGTATTTCTGGCTGCTTGTGCAGTACAAATCAAGCATATTGGTTGCTGGCGGGACTGCCTCAGGAAAAACTACATTTATCAACGCAATCGCATTCTTCATACCTCCTGAAGCAAGGGTAGTCAGCATAGAAGACACGAGGGAAATAAACCTCCCAAGAGAAAACTGGCTGCCTGCAGTGTCAAGACCTTCGGCGGGAATAGGCAAAGTCGGCGAGATAGACTTATTCGAGCTTCTAAAGAGCTCGTTCAGGCAGAATCCGGATTACCTGATTGTCGGGGAAGTCAGGGGCAAGGAGGCGTTTGTACTGTTTCAGGGAATGGCATCTGGGCACGCATCATTGAGCACTATGCATGCAGACTCTGTTGATACACTGATAAGAAGGTTGGAAACGCCGCCTATAGATCTTTCTCCTACACTCGTTAACACTCTTGATTGCGTGGCTGTGGCGACACACGCAATAGTGGGGCAGCATGAAACGAGAAGAATACGGGAGGTGTCAGAGATAATCAATGTGAACAAGGACGGAACCGCAATAATAAATACCCCCTTGATATGGGACCCGAAAAAAGATGTCTTTTATTTCAAGAAGCAGAGCAGGGTTTTTGAGAAGATATCAGCGAGATATGGCATCCCGCTTGAAAAGCTTCAGAGAGAGTTCTCTGTACGGGCGAGGCTTCTTTTTGAAATGAGCAAGAGAAAAGTATGGGGCATGGAAGAAGTGCAAAAAGTAATAAACGATTACTATAAGAATCCGGTGGAAGTTTTGAGCAAATTTAATATCGAGGGCTAAGAAAGGTATATAAAGAATTTTTGATTTTTTAATTGATGAAAAAAGAGGATATAGAAGTTATAGCAAAATTGATAACAGAAATAAAGAATTCTCTTGAAGAGCTTGAAAGCGCGCTGAAAATAGGCGACGCGGGCCGCATTGTCTCTGCTAAAAGAAAGATTCTCGAATTGCAGATACAAATCGGCAGGAAAATATGATAGAAGAGTTGAGAAAGGCTGTTGAAAATGAGATAGACATACTCAGGGAGATATCCATTTTCTCAAAAAAAATTGAAGGCGCGACTCCCGGCGAGAAAAAGCTGCTGTTGGAAGGCATGAAATCACTGCAGGAGAAGCTGAAGAGCACTAACGACTCTATGGCAGAACTTGTAAATCGCGTAGAAACGCCCGTGGAGAAAAAAATTGAGAAGAAGCCCGCTTCTGCGGCTGCGTCTCCTGAGAAAAAGAAAAACGGAGGAATGCTCTCTAAAATGGAAGGCAAGGAAAAGGTGCTTGAAGAGCTGACAATAACTGAAACTCTTTTGAAGAGGCTGAAAAAGAAAAAGGCTGAAAAACCGGTGGAAGTTGAGGAATTTAAACAGGCAAGGGGATATCTTAAGCTGGCAAACAGGTTCTTTCTTGGGACTTCTGACAATCTGGTGAAGAAGGGATATTTCAGCGAGCTTCCTGCGGAGCTCAAAAAGTCAAACCTGGACATTCTGTTTGAAGCCTACGTGGCAATGATATTATTTTCCGCTTTCATCTCTTTCTTTTTTGCACTAATGCTGACTGTTTTCTTCATGTTTTTTGATTTGAGCTTAAGCTGGCCTTTCATATCCGCTTATACAGGGAGCATCGCAAGCAGGTTGATAAAAGTAATCTGGCTCCCGTTGATTATTCCAATCGCGGTTTTTATAATACTCTATTACTACCCCACTATTGAAAAGAATTCCATATCAAAAAGGATAGATGAAGAGCTGCCGTTCGCCGTAATCCACATGAGCTCAATATCGGGCTCGGGAATAGAACCGACTGAGATATTCAAGATAATTGCCAAGGGCAACGAATATCCATTCTTAAAAAAAGAAATAAGAAAAATTCTCAACCAGATAAATATCTATGGGTATGACTTGGTGACTGCATTGAACAATGTTTCAAAAAGCACATCAAATCCCTCCTTTTCGGAATTATTGGCGGGGCTTGCAACTACAATAAACTCGGGGGGGAGCCTGTCAGAATTTTTCCAAAAGAGGTCAGAAAGCCTGCTAATGAATTACAAGCTTGAGAAAGAAAAGGCGATAAAGGTTGCCGAGACTTCGATGGACATCTACATAAGCGTGGTTATTGCCGCTCCGATGATACTTATGCTGATGCTCGTGATGATATCTGTATCCGGAATCCAGATAGGTTTCACCCCATATGAGCTGACATTCCTGACTATAGGGGGAGTTGCCTTGATAAATATTGTATTCCTTGGATACCTGCAGACAAAGAGGACGCTATATTAAGATGAAAATAAAGAAAGTAACACTGACTGGGATTATTGCTGCATTGATAATCATAATAATAGATTTCGTATTCTTCTCGAAGGACAAGATATTCATGTTTATGATTGGGATTGCGTTTGTTGTTGCTGTGGCTCCATTCATGCTTGACTTGCTCAGGGAAAGCAAGGAAGAGGAGGAGATAAGCGAAATGTTCCTTGAATTCTCGAGAAATCTTGCAGAGAGCGTAGTTACGGGCACTCCCGTCAGCAAGAGCATAATCAATATGTCAAAGAAGAACTATGGGGCGCTGAATCCTTATGTGCAGAAGATGGCCAACCAAATTAGCATAGGCATACCTGTAAACACGGCGCTGCAGACATTTGCGAATGATGTTGACAACAATGTGATAAAGCGCGCGGTTGCGCTGATAAGGGAAGCCGAGAAGGCTGGCGGGGAGATAGATTACATCCTTGAATCAGTAGCCAATTCCATAGCTGAGGTTGAAAAGCTGAAGAAGGAAAGAAAGGCTACAATGTTTAATCTGATTATGCAGGGATACATAATATTTTTCATATTCATTGGCATAATGCTTGTTATGGAATTCAAGATACTGCCAATGACTTATGGCACAGAATCCGCCGCAGGCGTGTTCGGCGGAGGAGACATTGCTGCACTTGGCACCAGTCTCGGCACGCAGGCACAAAAGCTAACGCCTGAAGAAATTTCAAGAATGTTCCTTTATCTTCTCTTAACACAAGGATTCTTTGCAGGGCTGACTATAGGCAAATTGAGCGAAGGCTCGCTTAAGGCAGGAATAAAGCACTCATTTATACTCACGATAACTGCATTCTTGGTGTCAACAGGAGTGAGAGCTCTCCTTGCCGGCTAGACTATGTAGAATATTTCATTATTTGAACGGACTATCTCAAACTGGTAGCATAGAGATTTGAGGAGCTTCTCGAACCATATTCTCCTTGGTGAATTCATCGGCTTCCCTGAAAGAGTTCTTGTTGAGAAGCTGGCTATGATGTGCCTGCAGTTTATTGCTTCAAGAACTTTTTTTGCAGTTTCGTAGTCTTTCTTTCCAAGAATATCAAAAACCTTCAAAATCAGGCACAAATCTGCTTCCGGCAACTTGCAGCCTTCTACTTTATTTAAATCACAGACAAATGTCTTCCCGTCTATCTTATTCTTATGGAAAAATGATTCTACTATCTCCAAGTCTTTCATATTTATGTCAGAAGCATAATATTTTACGTCCTGAGATGCCAGAGCCAGCGGGTTTAATCCGCAGCCCAAATCGAGTATGGACTTTGCTTTCAACTTGGATATTATCTCTTTCAGCTGAGGATAAAATTCAATTCTTTCCTTTGTTGAGGCATGCGTCCTGAGAAGAGAGGGAATATCGCTCTTTTCGAGGAGCTTGATACGCTTTTTCGTGCTTGCCTGAAATCTGCCTACCTTGTTTCTCAGCTCAGAGCGGATATCCTTCACTATCAGCCTTATCTCCGAGCGGTTCATTTTCTCGAGAGAAAATTTGTTTTTTCTCAGGTATTCTTCAAGATGCTCGAGCACTGTTGAATTTTGGATTCCAGAAAGCTCCTTCTTTGCCCTTATAAGGCTGACAATCTCTGAGATACCTGCTCCCATTAGTTGAGATGGAAAAAGCAGTTTATTAGCCTATCGAGAGATAAAAACCTATAAAAACGGGCTAATATACATTAGTTAATGAACAGAAAAGGGGCGGGGAATATAGAGTTTATTCTTTCATTCATACTTTTTGTGAGCTTTGTCGTATCCGCGCTTTATTTCTTTAATCCTACGAAGAACGTGCAGACTATGGAAGTTTCCAAGGAGTTTATTGTTAATGCTGTTTTAAAAAATGCGAGTGTTGAGCTGGACTCTTATTCGGTGTATGTCCCTTCCAAAGGGCAGGTTGATGTCGCGCTAGGGGAGCCCGGGAAAATAGCAAGAGTGGAGGACTATTATGGGAATAAAATTCCATCGGCAAGAACAGGCGATGGTGTCTGCTTTGGAGGCGTGGACTTTGCAGTTGTGCATTTTAGCGAGGATTTCAGAGAAGGAAGCGCCAGTTGCAGTGGCGGGAGCAGCGAATATACTATCGCTTCTTCCTTGCGTGAAGAAGTTATTTCTGAAGCGAGGCTGCTCGCTCTAAACAGGACATATTATGAAGCATATGCAGATTTGAAGAAAGGGCTTGATATTCCTTCAGGAATGGATTTTTCTTTCACGCTTGAATTCCAGAACGGGCAAAAGGTTAGTGCTGAGAGGGGCGTGCCCTTGAGGGCAGAAGTATTTTCAGAGACGATGCTGAAAGAGATTATTAAGACAGATGGAAACTCTGAATTTGCATACTTGACGGTGAAAGCATGGTAAACAAAAGGGGATGGATAAGAATAGTTGAAGCAAGCATATCAATTCTTATAATATTTGCTGTGATTCTCTCATTATATCAGGGCAGAAGGGTATCTTCGCAGAGCGACCTGTCAGACTCAATAACCCCCCTGCTTGAAGAGATTGCAAAAAATAATTCGTTAAGAGACGAGATAATAACCAAAGGAGAGAATGCAAACCAATCAATAAGGCAGTTTGTCAGTTCAAGAATAAGAGAACCAAATATTAATTATACTGTGAGAGTGTGCGAGATGAATGAAGTCTGCGGGATAGTTGACTATCCTATAGACATAAGCGGAAATGTCTATGCCGGCTCAAGGTTGATAAGCGCAAGCCTTAAAGCAGGCGCGCAGTCGAAAAAAGTAGCCATATTCCTCTGGCTGAAGAGATAACTTATAGAGAAGTTTTATAAAGTTCTATTGCCCTTTTTGGATATGAAAAGAGAGATGGTTTTTGCATTTTCCATTCTTGTTTCTTTAGCATTAGCGGGTGTTGTTAGCGCAGGGTGCGCAAATGACGACCAGACAATCATGAGGCTTGCAGCAGCGACAAATGCACATGGGGCATTATGGAACCAGGATTATGGAGTAAAAGTATGCTATGACGATTATTTCACGGAGGCATATGTGCCTGCTTCCGGAGAAGATGCCCATGGATGCGGAGAAATTTTGCTCAAGCTTAATGCGGATTCAAATGCTCATGCCGCTTCGGCAGATAGTTCGAGCAGTTATTCAGTAAATGTCTGTCATAAGGGTTTGAAGAATTGCGAGGTAAGGGCAGGAGCGCCGTGCCCGAGCGGAAAGATAGCAATCGCCTATCTTAATAACCTGACGAACAGCCATATCTCAAAAAGGAGGGCATTTGACGATTATTCACAGGGTTATTATGCAATATGCTGCCAGGGGCAGAGTGAGATTATTCCCCCAATTATTCCGATGGCCTGCGCCGATTACACGGGCAGAACAGAGTGCGATACTGCTCCTCTGAGTATTGCTATGGCCGACCCCGGGTGCAAGGCGGGAGAAAGCTGCAGATGCAGCTGGAATGGCACTACAGAGAATTCCGGAAAATGCATGGTTTCGTGGCAAATCTCAAGAGGGGCGTGCAAATACAGCTGTTCTATAGAAGCTACAGACCAGACTGAATGCTCTGGTGGCTCAAAAATAGTTGCTTTGACTGCCAGTTTAGTTCCTGTTTCCGGAACAGGCTGCTTAGCAACAACAGATCCTGAATGCAGGAGCGGCTCTTTGACTGCTCTCTGTGGCGGTGCGGAGGCGCAGCTTCCTTTCTTCGGAGCATGGCAGGTTGTAACCAGTTTGATGGCAATTGCCCTGATTTATACTATAGTATGCAGGAATAAGAGATGTATTCGGCACAGTTAGTTTTTTAAAGAATAGGACGCTATTCCAATTATGAAAAAAGAGTTGAAGCTGGCTGTTGTGTTCTTGTTTGTCTTGTTTGCTTCTGCAAGCCTCTCCATGGCATCATTCCAATATAAGAACAATAGTTTGGAAACTACATATTCAGCGGGCGAAAAAATAAGGGGCATGCTTAACATAAGCCTAAGCGATGAGCCTGCGGACTCTCTGTTCAGGAGCAATTTCAATGGAAGCATTAAGCTGATTGACTTGCTTGAAAAAAATGATTTTGTTGAAGGAACGGATTATAGGTGCAGTTATGCCGGCTGCTTTGACAGCTATGAGGGCTCAAGCGTGGCAACAAGCATAAATCTTGATGAGGACTCCCCCGCTTATTTTGGATTCAAGATAACAGGAGAAAATGTGGAAGTTAATTCCATAAATTTCTCAATTTCGAGCGATGCCGGAGTTTCATGCTATAGGCAGTTCATTCTTGATGTGCTTGACAGGAATGAGTCATTCATACAAAACAGCGAGAGTTCTGCAGATGCCTGCAGCGGGGAAGAGCATACGGGCTGCTTCAATTATGGGCTCACATCGTATGATTCTGTTGTTGTAACAACCAACCCCTATTGCGAAAATATAACTTTGGGTGCTGCGCCAGCCTATGAAATTGGCGCGCAGGTTGAAAAGGGCAGCGCAGAAACTGTCCTGACAATGGAGCTTTCTGATATGGACGGCAATCATCTTGCAGATTGCGATTTGCCCGAGCAAATCCAGCCATCACAATCACTGAGCTGCGATGTGAATTATTCCATAATGGGCAGAGGGAATTATCTTGTCTGCATAAGGGCAGACAGCGACGATTCTGATTACAAGATGAGAGTTGAGGAGGTAAATCCGATATGCGGCACTGACAACAAGGGATTGGATTATACACTGGACTACGAGATATTTGCCAGGCCAATGAAGTTTGCTGCACCGGGGAATATGGGGGTTAATTCCGAAACTTTTGCCCAGCAAAATCCCCAGGCTGATGAATTGGTGAATTATGTGAATGGCTATCTGAGAGAAAGATATCCCACAGCCGAAGGCATAAAGGCGAATTGTTCGAAGGGATGCATTGTTCCTTTCAAAATAGAGGGTGTTTCACAGAGAATTGAATTTTCAAACGTCATAATGAAGTATGTGAAGGGCACTGGCGGCAGCCCTTACCTTGCCAATAATCTTTATCTTATAAGCAAGCAAAAACCAAAAATAACAACAACACCGAAGACGATAAACATTGATGTGAGCAAGGCAGACATTACTATTCCGTTTGGCACTGCAAATAGGACTAATTTATATCTTTATCTCAATGACAAGTCAATTCTTTCTTCCCCGATAATTCTTAATATCCTTCCGAGCTTCAGCTTTGATATAACACCAAAAAAAGTGCTTCTCGGAATGAAGACCAATTTTCAGGCTATTGTTCCTTCAACGATAACCTCATCGAACTGGGAGTTCGGGGATGGGAGCAGCGGGACTTCGGCTGGCAAGTTTATTTCACACAGGTATACAACTCTCCCTGAAAATGGGGTTTATAGCGTTGGGGTTGAGCTCACAAGAAGCGATGGCATAATAGCAAGAAATAGTTTTGACGTTTCTCTTGGAAGCATGAGTGAATCAGCAAATGCCTTAATTGCGGACTACAAGACAAGATTGCAAAACCTGACAACACAAATCAACTCTTTCACTCCTTTCGTAGCAAACAGCATAAGGGGAAAGCTTAATTTAAGCGAGGTAAATGCCTCCATAAGCGCTGCACAGGCTGCCCTGGCAGGCGCAGGCAGTGACGAGCAATACCTGGCAATTATCCAGCAGCTTCTTGCAACAAACGTCCCTTCTTCAATCAGCATGACAAAAGAGGGAAAGAATCTTCCATTGGAGATAGGATTTGCCAATATGAATCTGCAGATGGTTGAGGATGTTTCTGAGGCTACATTGTCTGGAACTGACGAGGAGAGCCTAAAGCAGTCAATAGTTGGATGGTTTAGCAACAATTATGCTGCAACAACCTCTTACCAGGTTTATTCCGGGGACAATGACGGAAGCACAACGCCAATAATAACAAAAATCACGCTAAGCATTTCAAAAAATGAAGGGGCGGATGCGTCTGCTGACAATGCCTATCTTTTCATAAACTATCCAATTGAAAGCATCAGATTTGCCGGGAATTATTCTGAGAAGAGTCTTGGTTCGGGGGCTTATCTGCCAATATCCGGCTCGACAACAATTGAGTTTGTTATTTATGGAGATATACAGCCTTCTGACTTAGGGATGTATATCTCGCCCCAGATAGGGAATCTTGAAGGATTCCAGAATTATGCAATTGTAAAGGCCCCCGGCTTTAACTGGGGGAGATTCGTATTCTGGATGATTGTTCTCCTTATCATTGCATTCGCGGCTTATATCGCGCTGCAGGAATGGTATAAGAAGAGATATGAGTCCTATCTTTTCAAGAATCCGAGCGACTTGTATAATGTCATAAACTTCGTATATAATTCAAGGAAGAGCGGGCTTGACGACGGTGAAATCTCAAAAAAGCTTAAGGGTTCCGGCTGGAGCGGGGAGCAGATAGCCTATGCAATCAGGAAACTTGACGGAAAGAGAACAGGCATGTGGGAGATACCGATATTCAGGCCTTTTGAAAAGAGAAAAATAGCTGCAGAAATTGAGAAAAGGAAGAGTTCTTCGCAGCAGGCGCAGCAAACAAAACCTTTATTAAAGTGAGATAAAGTTTATTAAAAGACGGTTGCTGAAAAGATTGAGATAAACATGCTAAAAATAATAAAAAGTTTTGCCAAGAGGATATTCCAGAGCATTTTCAGGAGGAAGGGGAGCATGAAGATAGGATTCTATGGGCCTCCGAATGCGGGGAAGACAAGCGTTGCAAACAAGATATGCAAAGACTGGACGAATGAGGAGTTGGGGGTTGTAAGCAAGATACCGCATGAGACAAGGCATGTTCAGTTCAAGGAGAAAGTTGACATAACCTATAAGGGCAGGACATTAACGTTCAAGATTGTTGATACTCCCGGAATAGCAACCAAGATAGATTATGAGGATTTCATTGAATACGGGATAAAGAAAGGGCAGGCAAAGAAAAGGGCAAAAGAGGCAACTCAGGGGATTATAGAATCTATCCAATGGCTTGAGGATATGGATGCAGTTATAGTTGTTATTGATGCCTCTGAAAATCCCTATTCACAGGTCAACATAACCATCATAGGAAATCTTGTGGCAAGGAAGATTCCCACCTTAATTGTTGCAAACAAAATAGATTTAAAGAAGTCGGACATAAAGAAAGTAGAGGCTGCATTCCCCGAATATGAGGTTGTTGGAATTTCAGCCAAGGAAGGCACAAACTTTGATGAGTTTTATGAGGCCTTGTTCAGGCTGACAAAAAAGATTTAAGATGAAAAATAAAATAAAGGGGTTGAGTCTGCAGGTTATCCCATTTGCGGAATTGCAGGAGCTTTCAATATCTGAAAGGGTAAAAAAAATTTTAAGCCTTGTTCTTGGGAATAAAATAGTCATAATTCATGGAAGACTGAGGGCAGAGGAGGAAGCAAGGCTCATAGAAGACACGATGGCAATGGTTGACCATGTGAGGAGTTTCAAGGGAATTGAGCTTGCTGTGATAGAGCCGAACATGGAGAAACAGAGCATGATTATGAGGATGAGGCATGGCATAGCGAAGAGGCTTGTAGGAGACAGTTCAGCGCTTACATTAATCGGACCCGCTTCTATTGTAAAGGAAATAAAGAAAGACCCGAAGAAGATTGAGCTTCTGCTGAAATAAGCTCAATCTTATCTACCTTTAACTGAAGAATTATCCGCTAATACAAAGAGAATAAAATTCTGTAGCGATTTTTGTCAAGCAAGACACTACTATAGGCGGCCAGAAATAAGAGAAAAATACCGGCTGAGAATAAAAGAATATAGAAAAACTCATCCAGAATGGAGGGAAAAACACAGATTATTGCAAGCAAAATACTGGGAAAAAAGAAAACTATATCGTGCCCAGTATTTCAAAAGACCGGAAGTGAAAGCGAGGATGAGAAACCGGGCAAGGATTTTAAGAATTGAAAATCCAAACTTTGCGATTGCGGAGCGCGTTAGGAAATCTCTCCGTCATGCATTAATAAAATATTCTGTTGTGGGCAAAGTAAAGAGTTCCAGAAAATATGGAATTGATCTTAAAGCAATAATAGAACACCTCAAGCCCTTCCCAACAAATTTGAAAGATTACGAAATAGACCATATAACTCCGTTACATACATTTAACTTAACGAATTCTGGGGAAATAAAAAGGGCTTTCGCCCCAGAAAATTTACAATGGTTGACCATATCTGAGAATAGAAAGAAAGGTGGAAGAATAGTTACGAAGAGTTTATAAGTTTGGGTTAATCGATAGAGAAATGTACAAATGCGTCCACTGCTCTGCAATTTACGAAGATGCAGCAAAAGAAGTTCTGACAGGATGTTCGAGCTGCAAGAGCAAGTTCTTTTTTTACATAAAAGATGAAAAGCTCAAGGAAATAGAAAGCAGGAAGGATGTTGAAGAGGAGCTTTCTGCCAAGGATAAGAGGCAGATTGAGAAGGATGTGAGGGAACTTGTTGGCGTTAAAGACGAAGAAACTCCTGTTTTCCTTGATTTTGAGAGCATAAAAATAGTAAAGCCCGGCAAATACCTGCTTGATTTGCAGAAGCTTTTTGCGCAGGACAAGCCAAGAATATACAAGCTTGTTGACGGCAAGTATATTATTGACTTGAATATGCGGGTTGCCCCGAAAAAATAGGTTTTAAAAATCGTTTTTACCTTTATAATTCATGAATATCAAGAGTGTTCTGAAGGAAGTTGTCTCTGGCCTGGAAGTTGACAGGAGGGAGGCAAATTTCATCAAAAGTGAAAGCGCGAGGATAGTTTCACTTCTAAAAGATGAGCTGAAAAGAGCTAAAGTAGAGGCAGAAGTATTCGCAGGAGGCAGTTTTGCAAAGGGGACGCTTGTGAAGGGAGAATTCTATGATGTTGACATATTCGTGAGGTTTGACTGGAGATACGAGGATTTATCCTCCCTCCTGAATGCAGCACTCACAAAAATCACCAAAAAAAACAGGCTAAAGATTGAGAAGCTTCATGGAAGTCGAGATTATTTCAGAATAATAAAAGGCAATATCCTATTTGAGATTGTTCCGGTAACCAAGATAAAGAAGCCTAAGGAGGCGAGGAATGTTACTGATTTGAGCTATTTCCATGTAAGCTATATCAAAAATAAACTGAAGGGCAATCTTGCCAAAGAAGTTATACTTGCGAAGCAGTTTTGCAAGGCGCAAAAGGTTTATGGAGCGGAAAGCTATGTAAATGGCTTCTCGGGATATGCCTTAGAGTGCCTTATAATCAATTGCAAGTCATTTGAGAAGATGCTTAGGGAACTTGTGAAAGTTAAGCATGCAGAGAGGCTTATTATTGACTCTGCAAAATTCTACAAGAAGAAGAATGATGTTCTCTTTGAAATGAATGAGAGCAAGCTCGGAAGCCCGATAATTCTTGTTGACCCTACATGGAAGGAAAGAAATGCTCTTGCGGCCTTAAACAGGGAGACTTTTGAGAAATTTCAGGAGGCAGCAAGAAGATTCTTAAAACATCCGAGCAGGGATTTCTTTATAATAAAAAAGTTTGACCTGAAGTCATTCCAAGAAAGGGCAAAAAAGGACAATGCAGAGTTTGTAAAAATAAGCATAGAAACTGACAGGCAGGCAGGAGATATTGCAGGCACGAAAT
>PDVH01000006.1_pt2 | contig 47783 bp, 57 predicted proteins | sample 1369781 | NCBI WGS metagenome assembly PDVH01 (sample SAMN07795378, study PRJNA414565) | Alkali sediment metagenome, whole genome shotgun sequencing project. | isolation source: glacial lake sediment | place: Bosnia and Herzegovina: Donje Bare Lake | collected 2016-06
AAAAACTCTTCCAGATTCATCCGTTAGTCCCGCGATATCATCAAGAGAGCCGTTAGGATTTGGCTCCAAATACTGATATTTGCAAGATGTTCCATTTACATATCTTGCCGCAATCAAATCTCTTCTGCGTAAACTCTCCAATGTGCCTGCATCGGCATATAACTTGCCTTCGCCATGGGCAATTGGCACCATCATTTCGTTTATTACACCGGTCCATGGTCCGTGTCCTGAGAACTGCAAGTCAACCCATCTATCAGTATATCTTGCATTATCATTATGCACAAGCGCAACTTGCGGTGCTCCATATTTCTTGTCAATAGCGGGCAACAAGCCGAGTCTAGTAAGAACCTGAAATCCATTGCATATTCCTATTACTAATTTGTCTTCCTGAACAAAATTCTCCACATCTCCCCACAAATGATTCCTTATTCTGCCGGCCAATGCATTTCCAGAACCAGTATCATCTCCATAAGAAAATCCTCCCGGAAATGCAAATATTTGATAATCTGCTATTTTTTTATCCCTGCTTATTAAATCGTTTACATGGACTCTTTCTGCTCTTGCTCCAGCTCTCTCAAATGCAAATTGTGTTTCTTCATCGCAATTTATTCCATATCCTGTTAACACGAGTACTTTTGGTTTTGTCATTTTAATAATTCTTGAATGTTGACCTGTAGGCCTCCAACATCTCTCCAATTGAAGTTTTAACAACATCCCCTGAAGGGGTGTTTATTGTAAACTTGTCATCTCCTCTTACAACACCCACTTGAGCTCGGGTATTTCCATGCATTATCTTCTCAAATGCTCTTTGATATTTTGGATTAATTGTAACAACAAGTCTGCCCTGGCTTTCCGAGAAAATATCAGAATCATTGCCCCCATATGTTCCTGGAATATTACGCAGATTAATATCCATTCCTAGCATTCCACCCATTGATGTCTTTGCTAATGCAACACCCAATCCGCCGCGATGAACACTTTGAGCAGAAGCCACAAGCCCTTTTTCCATTGCTCTTGATAAATCAATATAAAGTCTTTTATTGGCCTCGAAATCTACTGTAGGAACAACGTTCCCAATGTACTTCTCCCCCCTTATCTGCTCTCCCTTCATTGCAAAATACTCTGAACCGCCCATTTCACTAAATGTTTCCCCAAGAACATAAACCAAATCTCCAGGCATCTTTGCATCAAGTGAAACTGCTTTTCTCGCGTCTTTTATGACTCCCAGCGAAGAAACCAAAAGTGTTGGAAGAACAGAAATCTTTACAGGCTTTCCATTTTCATCAAATCCTTTAAAATCATTGAACATGCTGTCCTTTCCAGATATGAATGGCGTCCCAAACGCTACAGCAGAATCATAGCATGCCTCACAAGCTCTCTTTAATTGTCCAAGTCTTTCAGGTTCTGTGCTCGAGCACCAGCAGAAATTATCCAATAATGCCAGATTATCCAGGTTAGCACCAACTGCCACCGCATTTCTTATTGCCGTGTCTACTGCGCATGCAGCCATATGATAAGTATCTATCTCGCTATAACTCGGATTAAGAGCATGAGACAGAACAATTGCTTTCTTAGAACCAAGAACAGGCTTTACAACTGTTGCATCGCCATTTACCCTTCCTCTTCCCTGCAATGGCTTAATAACGCTGCCACCCTGCACTTCATGGTCATACTGCCTGGAAATAAATTCAGAACTTGCGATATTTTGTCTTCTTAACATAGAATGTAATGAATCAGTCAGATCATCAAGACATTCAAAATTAGGCTCTTCATGAGTTTTTTTCGTGAATGTTGTTCTGATTGGTCTTGGTGGAAGCCCATTATGAAGAAATTCCATATCAACATCCATCACTCTTTTGCTCTTGTAATCTACCGTGCACTTTCCAGAATCTGTAAACCTTCCAACAACAGTTGCTTCTACCCCTCTGCTTCTCATCAAATCCTGGAATTCTTTTAATTTTTCTGGCGGAACAGAAAGAGTCATTCTTTCCTGAGATTCAGACACCCAAATTTCCCAAGGTTCAAGTCCTGGGTACTTTAATGGAACTCTGTCTAAATAAACTTCACAGCCCCCAGATTCTCTAGCCATCTCAGCAATAGAGCAGGACAATCCTCCCGCGCCGTTATCAGTTATGCTTGTGTATAATCTTCTGTCTCTTGCTTCTTTTACAATTGCATCACTCATTTTTTTCTGAGTTATAGGATCTCCAATTTGAACTGCAGTTGCAGGGCTTCCAGAATCAATTGCCTCTGAAGAGAATGTTGCTCCATGAATTCCATCCTTGCCAACCTTCCCGCCAGCCATAACTACATAGTCTCCTGGCTTTGCCCCTTTCAGATGCAGCTGCTTCCCGTTCTTCTTCCTTGGAATCAATCCGACAGTCCCAACAAATACCAAAGGTTTGCCTCTATAACTTTCATCAAAATAAGTAAATCCTTGAGGTGTTGGTATTCCTGAACAATTTCCTCCAACATTTACACCTTCTATGACTCCGTCCATGATTCTTCTTGGGGAAAGCATTGGTTGAGTCTTATCTTTTCCCTTGTAAAGCTTCATTGCAGCTGCAAATGCGGATGGATACTCAGGATTTGCAAAACAGAAGCCATATCTGTTTACAATAGGCTTAGCACCCATGCCAAAACCCATTGGATCTCTGTTAACTCCAACTATGCCCGTAATAGACCCCCCAAATGGGTCCAATGCGCTTGGAGAGTTATGCGTTTCCGCTTTATCAACAACCAAATGTTTATCATCAAAAATAATTCCGCCTGCATTGTCTGTGAATACTGAAACACAAATGTCTTTTTTACCCTTGGCTTTTCTTATTTGGTTTGTTGCGTTTCTTATGTATGTTTTAAACAGCCCATCTTTGATATCATCAATTTGATCTGCAAAAATAGTATGTTTGCAATGCTCGCTCCATGTCTGAGCTATAGATTCCAGCTCAACATCTGTAGGATTTCTGCCTCTTTCTTTGAAATATCCTTGTATGACCTTCATATAAGACAAATCCAATGCAAGCGGACCTCTCCTTGTCCCATCAGCATTTGCAATTCCTTGTTTTCCTATTGTTGCAAGAGATTCATCGGATGAGTTTAGCAAGTCAATAATATCCACTGCAGGCGATTCATGCAGTCTAACTCTCGGAACAACAACACCCATTCCGCTATCTCTCATGAATTCGTCACGACTTTTTACAGATGCTCTCTGGATTACTGGATTTGAAAGACCATTTCCTATCGCAATCGCATCTTCCCTGGATAAATTCCCGGATAAAAACATTATTTGAGAACTATAAACTCCCTGACCCTCTATTGGTCTGCCAGTAAAATCTTCAGCGATTTCTCTTGCAGTATTTCCTACATTATCAGTAACTCCTGGGAGAAAACCAACTTCGACTGCATAATCAAATCTTTCCGGTGCCACAGACTGGTTTACTTTTACATCCTGCACAACTGGATTGGCGAGAAGGGATGCAAATCCTGGTAAATCTTCGATGGCTGCCTCAAGAGTGTATGCATCCGTTAGGTGCACTTCATCAACTGAAAACCCCATAGAAACCAATTTTTTCTTCCTGACTTCTGCCCTTGTATCTGGTATCTTGGATATCACTTCAATTTTATTAGCCACAAAATTAATCTGTCTAAGATATTTATAAAGAATGGTATACTCCAAAACATATATCAAAAATACGAGAAAAACTCATCCAAATCAGTTTACAAAACCTCAAAGAGCCAGTTATTCCTGACGTCTTTGCCCTGGAAGGCAATTCTGCTTGCGGGAACGCCTATCTGCCTCGATATATACTCCTTGACAACCCTCTCAGCTCCAGAATCCTCAGGATAACTAAGCTTAAGCAGATATCTGTTATTGCCAAATCCCTCCCAGCTATCTCTTGATGAATTAAACACAATCTTAACCGTTATTTTTAGTCCCATTTTGTTATTCCTCTTTTACCTCAATCATCTTATCTCTTGAAGTCGGATTCTTTATTTTTATATTTTTGTGGCTTGTACCCAACTCTTTGGAAAGCAGGTTTATGACACGAATATTTGCCCTGTTATCTTCTGCGGGCTCTTTGACAGAAATTGAATACTTATTCTCCCCAGTCTTCTCAATCTTTTCTTCCTTTGAATTAGGTTTTACCTTTACGTTTAGAATCATTTCTTCGCTGAATCTGCCTTTGGCCCTCTATTAAAAAGGTGGCTCAGTGGCTCAGAGCCTTCTTCCAGCCTCCGGGCGCATATTGCCTTACCTCTAGCCCTTCTTCATTGAGCGCAAAAGTCCGCGCATCAAAAACACCACGTCCTTCGTAGGTTACATCGGCAGCCCTCACATCTGGCTGACGAAGGGTATACGTCACAACAAGGGGCCCCTCTCTAAATCTGAATCTGACAATGCCCCCTGAGGGACTCGTCCTCGTTCCATACTCGCCAGCAACCCTTTCAACTGTTTCAAACAGGTCTCTGGCTTCTTTACAACCAATTCCTCGGAATCCCATAAAAAAGTGCAATTTCGTTGCTTTAAATCAGTTTCGGTTCAGAATCTCCACTGCTGTGTGATTACCTTGTTATTATCTCTATCCCGTCAAGGTGCTTGAGCACATAGTCTTTCCCTACAGCCTGCTTTGTCTTTATGCTTATTGCCTTGACGAAGTTCTTCCCTATATCAGTATGCAGGCGGAATGCAAAATCCAATGCAGTTGAACCTTCTTTCATCAAAAAACAATCTGGAAGTACATTTCCCTTGCTGTCAGTTATTTTCGTGCTGCTGGCAGGAAAAACAGCAACATACCTCATTATATCAAAAACAACCTTGTTCATTATTTCCTGGACCCCGGTGCTCCCGTACTTTTCCATCATTTTCTTTATTTCATCAAGAGCGGCTTTTTGCTTATCGCTAAGCTCTTTTTTTATCTCAAAAGTCTTTTCTCCAGGAATATATTCAATAAGCCCGGCCTTATCAGCCTGCCTTAAACTTAATTCTCCATCAGCAAAGCAGGGAACCATCGGATAATCAAATTCTTTCCTAACCTGCTCAAAATTAGCCTCACTATTCGGCCTGTCCATTTTGTTTGCGGCAATAATCATCGCTTTTGTAGACTTTCTGAGCATGCGGGCAAAATTTGCCAAATCCGCGTCAGTCCATGCAGCGGGCTTCTCCGGATTCAACCCAGACTTCAAAATTACGGATTTAACATCATCAACGCTTACCTTCAATCCTGAAAACTGCTTTGCAACAGCATCAGCAAAGTTCTTCTTTTGCATCTCAACAGTCCTTGCAAAGCCGCTCCATGCCTTTCTTAATATGCCCAGGTACCACAAATCAAGTTCCTTTTCAATTATCATTATGTCTTTTCCAGGATAATAGTCTTTTGCAGGCTTCCCTTCTCCGTCACTCTCTCCGGACATATCTACTATGTGTATGAATGCATCTGCATTTGACAAATCATTAAGAAATTCATTTCCGAGCCCCTTTCCCATGCTCGCTCCTTCAACAAGCCCCGCCACATCCATGAGCTCGAATGGCACAAACCTTATGCCATTCCTCACATAACCCTCTCTTGGATTTGAAACCTTTCCAAAATCCACAGCCAGGTCCCTTATCTTTACATAAGCCATCCCATGATTTGGCTTTATTGTTGCGAATGGATAATTTGCAATAAGAACATCCATCAACGTAGCCGCTTTAAAGAAAGTGCTCTTTCCGCTGTTAGGCCTTCCAACAATTCCAACTAGCATTTCAAGTCCTCCAGCAAATCACTGATTTTTTTCTCAAGTTCTTCAAAAGTCCCGTTATTTTCGATGAAAACATCAGCCATCTCATAGCATTTCCCGGATTGCTGCCCATGTCCTGCTTCTCCTACTCCCCTGTCACGTGCCTCCATTGCCATTATTTCATCGATTGTTTTCGGGTCGCTGTCATGATTCCTGTTCTTTATCCAGGTAAGCCTTCTTTCTATCGGCGCGCTAATCCCTATGAGCACGAAGCTTCCAAGCTTTCTCAGCGCTTCAACTTCTCCGGGATTGCGTATCCCATCTATTATGTAGTTCTTTTCAGGGTTTACCTTTGCGATTATTCTCTTTGCCCAATAATCATTTCCAAACTTCTCCCTCATGGAATTTCCATAGTCCTGCAGTGCCTTCCTTTCTATGGCTATCCCTGCCTTTCTCGCCTCATCCCGCACTTCATCCGAAAGCCCAAAGTAAGTAAAACCCTTCTCAATGAGCATTTCAACAAGCACGCTCTTTCCCGAAGCTATAGGGCCGGTTATTCCAATTATCATGAAATTCAGCATCAATCAGGATTTATATATATTCGTCTGATAAGATGTCTATTTTAGTTTCTTTCCAGCCAAGAATGTAGGTTCTTTTGACTCCTAGAATGTTTCTTTCCAGCCAAGGCTTCTTTTTCCGAGGTTTTTCTTTATAAAGAAAAAGCTCAATGATCCCACGGGGATTTGAACCCCGGACCCCCGCCTTTCTTAGCTCAAGAAGACCCAAGGTTCTTCCTTGACTATCTCCTTTAAACTTGAAATCACATCCCTATCGGAATGCGCTCTTATAAGAGCGGTGCTCTAAACCAACTGAGCTATGGGATCTTGAACTCCTCAGATAGGAGTTTAAGAGGCAGAGAAAAGGATTGTAACTTCTCTCTGGATCTTACTAAATTGAAGTTTTAGAACATATTTAAAGTTTGTTTATGCAAACCCTTGCTTTCCCGAGGGTTTTGTAAAGGCTCATTTAACGTTTGTTTATGCAAAACCCTTGCTTTCCCGAGGCTTTTCTAAAGGCTCATTTAACGTTTGTTTATGCAAACCCTTGCTTTCCCGAGGCTTTTCTAAAGGCTCATTTAAAACTTGTTTATGCCGCCGTGGCGTTTGTCTCATGCCAGCTGTTCAATTCAATAACCCTGCCTTCACAGACAACACTTCTATTCCATGGCTGCCTCAATAGCAATACATTAAGGTATTTTGCGCACTCCTCCGCATAAACTGGCAAGTCATCAATCATGTAATGCAGCCCCTCTCTTCTGCAAACCTCCGCCTTCGTGCCATCGCCCTGCCCAGTATAGGCATTCCCGGTAAAATAAACCGGAGATTCCACCAAAGCTGGGAAGTGTCTTCTCAGCTGCTGATAAGTTCTCTCCTCCAATCTCCTATGTCGCGAGGTAACAATAAAAATCTCATTCCCCATTTTAATAAGTCTGTTAATTCCATCAATCGCTCCATCAAGAGGTTTCAGCCCGTCAAAATTTTCGCTGTCCAGGAACTCATCGACTCTTTTGGTTGCCTCTTCCTTGCCGCACCCAAAAAATTCGTAGAAATGATAGGATGAAAAACCTTCCTTCTTGAGGGTTGTTCCCCATTTTTCGTTATGATAATCTGCCAGGGCGCCTACAAAATCAAAAGTGGTATCGTCCAGGTCAATGCCGACCTTTCGGTTCATTAATAGCACTCTCATCAAACTCCCAGAAAAAAAGCATTTAAAAGAATTTGTGTAGTTGCGGGCAAATCACTTCGTACACAAGGCAAGAGCCTTCGAGCTGTCCTTTGATATCTTTATCATGACATCCTGGAAATGCATCTTTAGGTAGCCCTCAAGCTTGCTCTGGTCGTGCTTGTAAGCCACAACAACAATCATCTGGTCGCCCTTGTTGAAACGAACTTTCTTAGTCTGCAGTGAGACTTCTTTGTCATTCTTTATGGTGTAATAGGCTTCTATTCTTCCATTTCTGAACCTAACACCAAACTCCACATCTTCTTCACTCAGACCGAGCTGAAGAGGAATGTGAATAAGCCAGTCATTAACTTTTTTATTTGTTCTGTAAGCCTCAGCCCTCTCCTCCTGCTTGTGGTCATCAACTGCAGTATCAACAAGGAACAAGTCACTCTTGTCCATGCTGGTCATTATAAGATACAGCAGCTCATTCACCTCAAAGTTTCCAAGAGTGTTCCCCAAAAGGAGGAACAGGTTCTTCTTGAACTTGCCCCTCTTAAGCAACGGAGTGACATTCTCAAGGTTCTCGAAGTCCGATATGTTATACTTAAATTCTATAATGCCATCAATATCAAGATTTGAGAAAGTTTCAATTGCCTTCTGCACCATGTGCGCGCTTATGTCGATTGGGCAGTATCTTATCTTGAGAAAAGGCTTTAATCTCTTTATTTCCTGAATCAAAACTGCCGCCTTCAGGCCGTCCCCGCAGCCCAAATCTACCACGTTTATCGGCTCATCGCCAATCTTCTGCACTATCTCCTGGACGTTATCCTTGATTAAATCCTCTCCCTGCGGCTGCCCTGTCGCGCCCTTGTAACTTTTATCATTATCCAAATCAAGATATGCCTGCGCTTGTTGAGGAGCAAGATACCACAGCTTAGAATCAGCAATATTCCATACTCGCGTTTTTCCTTCAAGCGAATAGCCCCTCTTAATCAATTCCCTGAAGATAAGGCCATTGACTGCCATCAATAAATTCACACCTTCTTCCTTTTTATGTCTTTCCCCGTGAGTTTAACCACAACTCAATAGTTAATCTGACAGCAACATTTAAAAGTAATTTTTTGCTTCCCAAGTCAAGCCCCCGTAGTCTAGTGGTCAAGGACATCGGATTTTCAATCCGAGAACCCGAGTTCAAATCTCGGCAGGGGCATTTCTATTTCTTCACGTAAGCATCTTCCCAGGCGCGCATGTATCCCTCGTGAATTTTTAATTTCCCGCGCCTGGCTCTTTGTGCTCTCCAGTCCCTGAAGAAAATTCCAAGGACTAATCCGACTGCAATCCCCACAAGATGAGCAATATGCCCGACATCACTTGGAATGAAAATTCCAATTGAATCTGCAGCAATCCAGACTATTCCCGCTATAAACATGGGCATAGGGAATCCATAAACCCAGACTGCAAGCATAGGCCTTAAAATGACGAGCGTTCCCAAAACTCCATAAATCGCTCCAGAAGCTCCTAGAGACAAAGGATAATAATTAATAGAAACAAGATTGGCGATTATTCCGGATGCAAAGAACACGAGCAGGAATCTCTTTCCCCCGATAAGACTCTCAAGAATAGTTCCAAAAAGTGCAAGTGCAAAAATATTAAGCAAAAGATGCCCTAAACTCCCGTGCAGAAATATGGATGTTACAAATCTCCACGCTTCATATGAAAAATGGCTGTCAAGAATGAATGAATTGGTAAATCCGGGAACAGCTAACTGCACAAAGTAGACTGCAACGCAAATCAGGCTGAGCCAGAGCGCATAAAACCTCATTTTCATAAACTAACATATCTAATAACCTTTTTATACCATTCGGCATTAACTGAATTATGGCGGATGTAGTTTAATGGTAGAATGCCGGCTTGTGGCGCCGTTGACGAGGGTTCGATTCCCTCCTTCCGCTCTCAAAAGGAATCGAGGATAACTGGTTCGATTCACTTCAACTCTTGCAAGTTGAAGTCACCGCGGAACGAAGTTCTGCGAGTGCCTCCTTCCGCTCTCAAAGGGAATCGAGGATAAGCGGTTCGATTCACTTCAAAAGCATTATAAATCCAAAAATACCAAATAAAACATGCCTAACAAGGTAAATGCATCGCATATTCTTGTAAAAACAGAGCAGGAAGCTCTTGCCTGCCTTACCTATATGAAGCAGGGAAAGTCATTTGAAGAACTTGCAAAAGAGAGAAGTTTGTGCCCTTCAGGGAAGAAAGGCGGGAATCTCGGATGGTTTGGAAGAGGCATGATGGTAAAAGAATTCGAAACAGCAGCCTTTAACAACAAGAAAGGGGACATTGTAGGCCCAATAAAGACAGAATTCGGCTGGCATCTGATAAAGATTATTGACACGGAATAATTAATCTCAAGAAGAGAAAACATTAAAAGATACATGTAATTAATAGGTTTTAATCAGCCCACAAAGCAAGAGAAAGGTCTAAAACTTGCCGGCGTGCCAGAACGGTAAATGGGGCGGTCTCGAAAACCGCTGTCCGCAAGGACGCCTAGGTTCGAATCCTAGCGCCGGCGTGTGCTATAACGAGTTTCCTTCGGGATTTCCAGAAACTTTTTCAATATTCTTTTCAAAAAGTATATTAAAAATATGCCAAACAAAAGCCTTAAAAGCAAAAAAACATACCCAAAATCATGGATAAAACAATAATCGAGTTGATAACTGATATAATGGAGGAAGGAAAGTTCAAGAAGAGCAAAAGCAGTGACGCTGTTCTCAAGGCAAATCTCAATGCCCTCTTCAAAGAGCACAAGAATGAGCCTTCCTCAGAGTCTGCAAGGGCAATATACGAGGCAATTGCAGAGATAGCCCGCTTCGGAAAGGGCGAGATGGCAAACAAATTTGCCCTCAAGTTTGAAGAGGAAGTGGGGCATGATGGCATTCAGGACGACGACTAAAAATATAAAAACGCCCCTTATTTTATAAAAACATGAAAATAGAGGTTGACACAGTAAAAGGGTTTCAGGACTATCTGCCTCCGGAATCGCTCAAAAGAGATGCTGTAAGAAAAATAATAGAGAAGAACTTCAAGCTGCATGGCTTTCTGCCCATAGAGACCCCTCTGATTGAATTTGATGAGATGATGAAGTCCGACAGCCCGAACGAGCAGGATGAGGCTGTTTCTGACAGGTTCAAGCTTCAGGACAGGGCAGGCAGAAATCTTGGTTTGAGATACGAATTTACATTCCAGCTGGCAAGAATTTTCAAGCAAAATCAGAATATCAAGCTTCCTTTCAGGAGATATCAGATAGGCGAAGTATTCCGCGATGAGCCTGTCGGGCATAATAGGTACAGGCAATTCGTGCAATGCGATGCGGATATAGTCGGCGACATGTCAGTAGATGCTGATGCAGAATGCCTTCTTCTGGTGAAAGACATCCTTGATGAGCTAAAGATAAAGTCAGAGATTCAAATAAACAACAGAAAGATGCTCAAAGCACTCATAGAAAGCGTTCAGATAACTGATGTAAAGAATGTCATGCGTGAATTGGATAAGATGGACAGGCTCGGCGCAGATGAAGTGAAATCAAACCTAAGAAAATATGCAGACCCCAACCAGATTATAACCTTATTCAAGCTCCTTGAGAAAGGACTGCCGTTTTATCTTGAAAATGCCTTTGACGGGGCAGCAGAGCTTGCCGCACTTCTTGAAAAATGCACCGAATACGGCATAAAAGACGTCAAGGTAAATCCATTCATGGTAAGAGGATTCGGCTATTACACCGGAAATACCTTTGAAATAAAAGTTGCGGGAGAGAAAAACACAATTGCCGCAGGCGGCAGGTATGACAATTCAGTAGGAAAGTACATGATGAGGCCAATTCCGGCTGTTGGAATATCATTTGGCCTCGATAGAGTCACAGAATTGGCAGTAAATGTTCAGATAGACATCACAAAAGCTATGCTTATCTCCATAGACAAGGACAAACCAACCATAAAACTTGCAAGGCTTCTGAGAAAAGAAGGAATCTCCTGCATAACCACATCTGAAAAGGTTGGCAAAGCCCTCGAGTTGGCAAACTCTCTTGGAATTCAAAAAGTTGTGCTCATAGGCGAAGCAGAAATAGAGCAAAAGAAATTCAAGGTAAGAGACATGAAAACGGGCGAAGAAAAAATGATTTCGGAATCAAGATTAGTGGGCGCGCTTAGAAAATAAGATAATAATCGGAACTAATCTTCTCCCTCGTTCTTAATCTCATCAATTTCATCGACAGGCTTGTCAAATCCTGTTAATTCGCCCATCGGATCATTAAATCCTTTCTCTGAACCTTCCTCCTCATCAGAGACCTCTTCATATTCATCCTCTCCCTTTTTCTTGAACCTTCCCGCAAATTTTTTCTTCCCGCCATTTTTCTTTTCTTCCTCTGCCATCTGCTTTCTCATCTCGCTTTCTTCTTTTACAAGCTTTTCAATTGCCTCTTCAGCCTCTTTTTTCATCATCTCAAGAGATTCAGCATTCTGCTTCTCATAAAGATGCTTCAACAGAATCCATATCTCATCAAGATGCTTGTGCTGCTCGAGCCAGACTTTGTGCTGATTGTCAAGATGCAGCAGCGGAATAAAAGTCGCAATCCTGTTCTCGTTTCCCTTTCCAGCAAGTTCAGAAAAGGCAAGTTTTTCCTGTCTGTTGGCAAATATTTGCTTCAATCTGGAATTAACAACTCTTATCCTGTCTTTCAGATTTATCCTGTGCCTCGGCAAAGCTAAAGCCGTTTCTAATTCCTGCTGGCGCGCAATTATTACCTTCCGGATTCTCCTGTTTTCAGTCTTTATTGCATGCCCAAGCGCGCTCATTAATTCTTCAAGCGTTACTTTCCTGAACCTTGGCAGCGGTGTTCTCAGCACAAGCCCCGGGACTTCTTCATCAAGCTCAATTCTTTCCTGAGAATATTTCTTTTCTTCCTTTTTCTTTCCAAAAAGAACTTCATCAAGTTCAGGGATGTAATGGTTAAGCAAAATCTCGGATTTTATCCTCAAAAGGAGGGAAGCTGCAAGCAAAACCTGGCTTGAAATGAAGAAATTTGCTTCTTCAAGCTCCCTGACTTTCTCAAGAAACTTGTTTGTCAGAAGGCTTATGTCAATATCCCATGGGTCAAGCTGCTCACTGTTTATCAAATCATAAATAATCTGCTGCCAGCTTAGTTTTTCCACAAAAAGAAGCCCATGAATCTGCTCCTGTCCGACTCGTTCAGTTATTTTCCTCTCAAAATTCTCATTTATTGTTTCTATGTCTGCCTCTTTCTCCATCGAAAATCAAGCCCAGATAGCTTTAAATTCCTTGTTGGGCTGAACAAGACAATAGAGCAAAGCCCTGAAAAGTGTATTCATTATCAAGTTACAACAAAAACGAAAGATTTAAATATCCCTATACCATATTAATAATATCACCTCTTTTTCCCGGAAGAGGACGTTTAATCGCTCTTTTTGATTGATTAGACCTCCTCTTCTAGGGTTTAAAATCACTTAAACGAATCTTTAAGTGAACAAGAGAATAATAAAATCCCGTCTAAATTCGGGCACGATTATTAAAGAAGCGGTGATTTCCCCCAATTCTCCTTCTCGATATGCTTAAATAATCCCTCTTGTTTTATATTCCATGAAAGAGGACAAGATAATGGTTTATTGGATATACAATAAGCTTCTCTGGATGCTCGCAGGCTGCATTCTTCTGCTTGGAGTTTGGATATTTACATGCTTTAGCATAGTCATGAAAGACCAGACAACACGGCTCACAACATTTCTTTTTGTAATAGGTTTCATATCATTCGCATGTTATATTTGGGAAAAAAGAGAAGCCTGCAGCCGTGAGATGCAGTACGGGCAATAAAACAGATAACTATTTCGCTTTTGCAGTAAACTCAGTATAATGGCACTTTCCGCAATATAATCTGTCCTTGTGAACTGCAAGGAAAATTCCAGGCCCGCATCTTGGGCAAATCTTCGTCTTCTTTTCGCCATTGGCATTATATTTTTCATACTTCTTGCTCGTTGGCTTGTTCTTATGAGCCTTCTTGCCCTTGTTATCCTTTGACGCTCCACCTATTGATGTTGGCATTTACTTCTTTCCTCCTGCCGCAGGTGCTGGCGCAGCAGCTCCTTCCGGAGCTTTCTTTTCTTTCTTCTTAGGTTCCACTCTTAACTTGTCAGCTGCGCTGTCGTAAACGAAAGCATCAATAAGAAAAGTGTCTCTTCCAAACTTGCTCTTCAAAGTATTTATAACAATGCAGTCATCACATGCTTTGAAGTGCTCAGCCATAGTCTTGCTTGCATCCGCCATCCCTGGATTCTTTTCAGCAGTTATAACTACTTTGACTTCCCTTCTCTTTAGCAAATCATTCCTAAAATCTTTTATTAAGTTAATTTTGTTCATCTTACCCTCAAGGCAAATGTCCCCCTTTCCTTTATCTTCAAGTTATTCGCTATTTCAGACTCTTCAGGCTTCAGCACCACAACTTTTCCCTTGAAACCGTCTGTGTGCTCTTCCGAGCCGCACTTTGGGCACTTGCCTGCGCCCTCATAAACAAACTTGCATTTCTTGCACGCTTTTTCAGTTGCCATCTAACTTCTTAACCTCCGTTCTAACTCCATTATCAGTACGAACCAGAGTTAATGCCTCTATGTCCAAATTAACAAAAATATTTCTCCCCCTAAAAGACGCAATATATCTAACCTCATCCACGGGGGCATTGTTAACTTTGATATTTTGCAATCCTCTAACACTATAACCCACGGATTCCATTTATTTCTTTCCCCCCTTCTTCACAGATTTCTCAGCTTTCCTTGAAGCAGCTTTCGCAGCAGCTTCCCTTTTCTTTTTGTCTTCCTTTATCCAGTCAAGATTACCAAGCCCTGGTTGTCTCATTGTCAACCCAATTTTTGGCTCCCCAGCCTTGAAGCTTATTGCAACAGTCCTTGCAACGCAGTTATCTCCCTTCTCAAGGCTTCTCTTGCTTGCCTTCCCTGATAAACTTCCCGTCTTGCTCAGCGAAACATAATCCTCCATTGTCTGCGAGATGTGAATCATGCCCTGCGCAGGCCCAATCTGAATGAATGCCCCAAAATTAGTTATGTCTGAGATTGTCCCGTAAACTAATTCATGCAGCTCAGGCTTCCAGACAAGCAACTTAAAGATGGAATTATAATAAGCTGCCCCATCCCCCGGGATTATGACGCCTGCTTCCACTTTGTCAACAGAAACAAGAGCGACAACAAAGCCCAGCTCCTTATTCACCCTGTCTACAAAGCTCTCATTTATCTGCCTCTCTACAGCCTCTTTCGTTGGCAGGCCAAAGTGCTTCGGCTCAACCCGTACATGATCCTCAGCTTCTATTAGATAAAACATAGTGGTGTTTGATATTTATTTTGGGCAAAAATGCTTTAAAAAGGTTACTGTAAGCCCCCTATACAATCTCCCCATACCCAATCAGGCGCCAGTGACTGTTTACATTCCTTCCAATTCCTACATTGTCTCCCTTGAACGGAACAAGAGGCATCTTCAATGAAATTTCAATTATATCCTTCCTTACATGCCTCACGACACCAACACTCATCGAAGTATTCACGCTTAGCATCAGCATCTCGGATGGTTTTATTGCCTCAGCCTTTACATGCCCGCCAACTCCAAAAACCTCAGGGAAAAGCTTGAACTTTACATTTATCGCATTTGTCATCTCAGGCAGCTTGCCAGAAAGCGAGGCAACATTGCCCAGGAGAGCATCAGATTTCCCCAAAGCCATGTCAAGTTCAGTTTCTATGGACATGCTCCCGCCAGGCGTAAGCTCATTTACCTCATTCGAACCCTTGAAAAGTTTCACAATCCTGGTTTTTAGGGTATGATAGCGTATTTGGTTTGCTTCCTTTGCGGCCCTTCCCGGTTTAATCTCTATTTCATCCCCAACCTTAAGCTTGCCCTGTTTTAATGTTCCCCCAAGAACTGCCCCATGCAGATTTTCAGGCTTAGTTCCCGGTCTGTTAATATCAAAACTCCTTGCTACAATGAATATAGGAACAGCATTCTCATTCCTCTCAGGCAAAGGCACGTTTGCAAGCGCCTCATATATCTTGTCAAGATTTACTTCCTGCTGCGCAGAAACCGGAATTATCGGAGCATCATCATATCTTCCTTTCAAAAGTTCCTTTATTTCCTGATAGTTTTTCTTCGCCTGTGCAGCATCTTCTATTGTCTGCGGTTTTATGCCTTCATTTGCGGCAACAACAAGAATAGCTGCATCAATCATCGCCGCTCCTGACAACATTGTTGCCATAAGCATCTCATGCCCCGGCGCATCAACAAAACTTACATGCCGAATCGGCTCGCCTTTCTTATCCTTGTTATAACCAGATTTATCCTTGTATATGACTATGTCTGCATAACCCAGCTTTATCGTGATGCCCCTCTTAAGCTCTTCAGAATGCGTGTCAGTCCACTTTCCACTGAGCTTGTAAAGCAGAGTCGTCTTCCCATGGTCTATATGCCCGACCATTCCCACATTTATTGTTGGTATTTCCTTGTTCATTAAATTTTCAAAGAATATCGTGTTTTAAAAGCTATGTTTTTACCGCTTGGCGTAAATTAAGTAATTTTGTTCTTAAGATTGTTTATTTCTTTAACAGCCTCTTCCCAGTTCGAAACCCTCGCAATTTTTTTATGGCCGCGCGTCATCTTATTCCAAGGTTTGTCAAACAAAATAACATTTATCCCTTGCTCAGCGCACTGAAGAGCAGTTTCTCCAGAATCCTCCAGAATAATAGTTATTCCCAATTCTTTGCATATGTCTGACTTATTTGCCGCTTGACCCTCATGAAAATCCCCCGAAGGAATAATTTTAATTTTGTCTGTTTTGAAATGATGCCTTACCCAGTCTTCTGCCTTTTTTATAAATCTCGCAGGCCTGGCAGTTATAATATATAATTCATCGCCCTTCTTCAAAAGAGAACCAATTTTCTCAACCGCAAGTTCTACTGGTTTTATTTCATCCAAACTATAAGACTCATGAAATTCATCAACTATTTTAACGGCTTCTTCTCTTGATATCCCGAAAATGGGCCACCATTTATACTCCTTAAATTCCTCTTTTTTGTAAAGTTTCCCAGTTTTTTTATGATAAAATGACAGCAGGGCTTCCATAAATTCTGCCAACACTTCATCTAAATCAAGAGCTATTTTCATTAACAGAATAATAAAATCGGATATAAAAAGTTACTTCTTCTTTCCCTTTTTCTTCGGCTTCTTCGTCTTGCAGGACTTCAGCCATGCAAGCAATTTCTTAATCTTGTTCTTCCTATTCTTAGCCTTGCTTGGGCCCCTTCCGCCCTTCCTTGTTCTTTTCATCTTTTTCTTTGCCATGTAAATAATTAGGACTCGGTGAATGAGTGCCACAAACAACTGGCGATGTCAATCTTAACCTATCGACCTTATTTTAATGGTTATCTCATTCGCGCCATAACAACGCTTAATGGATGCAGGTTTCGTACGAGGAGTTATAGTCCTGTCCCCGTATTAATAGCTGAACAACCAACAGAGGCTGCTATAGTCGCACCCTTTCCAGGGCAACCGACAACTCCTGAACATAAAGTTGGTATATAAGGATTTCTTATCACTTTGAAGTTAGAAATTATTGTCGTCGGAACTAAGCCTTTTTCTCTTCGGCTTTGGGCACTTCTGCAGGCTTCGCTTCTTCCCTGACTGCCTCTTTCTTTTCTTCAGCCTTTGGAGTTTCCACTGCCTTGTTCTGCTCAGGAAATATTTCTGCAAGGGGCTTTTTGCCCGCCTTCAGGACATTTATGTTAACCTGCGATGTAGTCCCCGATATTGTTTTTCCCCTGACAGTCTTCCTCAATCTTAATCCTTCTCCTGCAGTCTTCATTCCCCATCCTTTCTTCAGCAACGCTGTTTTCAAACCAAGTCCTTCAACATCTTTTGATAATGGAAATCCTGCATTGTCGCTTCCCCCCGTAATTTCAAGTTCATAGCCTTCAAGCTCGGGCTTTACTTCCTTTCCATCGAACTTGTCTCCGACATTCTTCCCTGAAAGCGCATCCTCTGAAACTTCGAGCTTCCAGGCTTTTCCCTTCTCTGATATGTTAAGTTTAACTGGCATAAGAACTGAATTAAAATACGATTTATAAAGTTATTGCTAACCTTTCAAACCTTAAATTCCCCCTTTCTCATCTTTATGTCTGAAACTTCCTGCAGAACTTTAAGTTCGTCCCCTGAAAGCAAATCCTTGTTTTCCTTGAATGCCTTGAACTGCCTTTCAGAAACATTGGCATAAAGATATTTCACATCCTTAAGCCTCCTGTCAAATGCTATTCCAGGCAGAGCCATCGCAAGCTCCTGCCCTGCTTTTGCTTCATCAACGCCCGCCTTGTCCAACTGAAGCGATTTTACCCTTGCAACTTCCTCCCCATTATTGTCAATCAGGGGAATTCCTACTTTTACCCTGCCCGCAATAACTTTAACGCCGAATATCGCAGGGTTTGAATTCCTGAAAACATACTGCGGCAATATCTCAAGCTTGCATATTGTTGCTAATCCGAGCATCTTTTCTCTTTCAATCTCAGCAGCTTTTTCAGTTCTCCACTTTTGCAAGTCCTCAATCAGCTTGAAGACAACAGCATTAGTGAGCACTTTCACATTTCCCTTCTCAACGCCCTCTTCAATATCAACATTAAATCCAAGAATAACTGCATCAAGGGGATTAATGTCAAGATTTGCTTTAGCAGAAACCACATCGGACTTTCCAATAGGCCCGATGTCTGCTTTTATAATCTGTATATTCTCCTGCCTCAGCAAAAATATTAGCGCTTCGAGACTCCCGAGAGATTCAGCCTTGATTATTATGCCCTGCTTGTCAGTTTTTATAATCCCTGAAACTTCTTTCTTGAACTCAGATTTTATTTTTTCAAGATTATTATTGATACTTTGGAAAGGCATCCCCGAAGTCACTCCCTCTTTATTTTTCAGTTGTAAACGGACGCCAGTAGCAGCAAGAGCGCTCTCAACAGCCTTGTACTTGAAAGACAAAGGCAAAATTTCCTCAATCGCCCTTATTTTCGAGACAACAGGCTCGCCGAAACTCGCAATTGCTATTTCGTCCCCGACTTTCAGCTCGCCGTCATAAAGAATCGCTTCAACGCTGTCCATTCCCTTCTCTTTCTTTATCTCAAGTATGACTCCTTTTGCTTCATCAGATATTTTTAATCTCTCCTTCAAAAATCCCTGCGATAACCCGCACAAAACAAACAAAAGTTCAGGTATTCCCTCCTTTGTTCTTGCAGAAGTCGGAACAATTGCAATCTTCTTTGTGAAATCTGTTATGTTATAATACAAGTCTGAATCAAATCCATGCTCCTTCAAGCTTCCCTGGAAAGTCAGCAAAGCCTCCTGAAATTCATCAGCGGCATTCACCGCCTGATTTTCAACTGACTCTTTAAGACTATCATGCTTCTTCCATCCGGATATCGCATCAATCTTGTTCAAAGCAATAAGAAAAGGCACTTTGTTTGCCTTCAATATCTGCAACACCTCTGCAGTTTGCGGCTTTATCCCTTCTTTTACTGAAACAACAAGTATGGCAAGGTCTGCAAGAGCCCCGCCTCTTCTTCTTAAGTTTGTAAAAGCCGCATGCCCGGGCGTGTCAATAAACAAGAATCCCGGAATATCCAGCTTAACGCCCGACTTCTCAACAATCGGGCATGCTTCTTTCAGCTGCCCAAAAGGATACTTGGTGAATGATATCTTCTGCGTTATTCCCCCGGCTTCTCCTTCCTGCACAGAGCTCCCTCTAAATGCATCAAGTACACTCGTGTTATGAATAATCATCCTTTCAGCAATGAAATTTTTTGTTTGGGGAATTGTAAAATCATAAACATACTTTTCAGGGTTATCAATTTTTTCTGCATGAATAACTTTTACAAATCTTAAATCATAATTTAATATTTTTTGAATGTTTTGCCTTATCTCGCTTTCTTTGGCATTAATCAAAACCTTGGACACAAAATTTCTTGTCAAATTTTGAGATTTCAGATATCTGTTAAAATAAGGCACTTTTTTGTTTATCTTGCCTGAAAACCTTAATTTTTTGAATAGGCTTCTGTCAAACGGGATTATGTCAAATGTTCTGCTCGAAACAGCTTTTTCCGCAGATTCAATAGCCCGAATCAGTCTCCTTTTTAGTCTTGGCTTAAAATTCTCTAGAAATTTTTCGAGGTATTCTTTATTTGAAATTTTAAGCGTGAAAAATCCATTTTTTGTAGAAATAGTAGACAACACCCCAAAGTTTAGAAGAAGAACAGAGCATTCTTTTATTAAATCCCTGCTCTTGCTCGTTATTTCAACAGCCCGCTGTTCTTTTGAAACATATCCATCCGTGTCAAATAATCCTGAAAAAAATCCCTTAAAGACCTCTTTATTTAATTTCGCGATATCTGGAACTCTTACAATTGCGGATTTATTCCCTATTGGGATGTCCATTATTTCATTTAAGAATCTTACAAATGTTCCGCCGCAGTTATCATAAACTATCTGGCAGGTATGCCCCTGCTTTATCTTGGAATCCAAATCGAATGTTTCTTTAAGGCATTGAGCATATGCCTCTTGAATATCTTTGTCATTATTGTTCAATAAGGCATTAGTTTTTGCTAAATGCCCATCCCCGGCAAGGCATCCAAGAATATATCCCACTTTCTCAATATTATTCATCGAATGAATTTTTAAAATCTTGCTTGTATGCCCTGCTCTTTGTTTTTCATTGGAATTCTTTATCGATTCAATAGAAGAATAGACTTTATTTTCTTTTATCCCTAAATAATCCCCTATTAAGAATAAATCCTTGAGCCTAAATCTTCTTTTTCTAATAGAATCTGAAATATTCCGCACAGACAATTTTTTCCCCAATTCCTTAATGTTCAATTTGAATAATTCCGAAAAAGTATCCTCAAATCTATTGTTGACAAAGCAAACAAAATTTTTTAAATTTCTTATTCTCTTAATCAAAAAACTTTGAAAATCAGAATTTGCCAAAGGAGTTTTAGACGGAACTGCAATATAATCCCCCGCGCAGATCATATCTGCTCTCTTTTCATAAATTGCGTCATTTGCAAAAACAAAAAAAGGATGCTCTTTTGTAGTTTTTATATTGTCTCCCGAGGCAATTTTTACATTAACGAGAGATTCCGCTTTCCTTCTCCACATATGAGAAACTATACTCTTTGTGATATTTTTTCCATCAAATGAAAAAAATTCGCTCTTTTTGGAAGAAATATCCTGAAACAAGCCATCATCAATGTTTTTGGCTTTTTCAGGCTCATAATTCATTTCAAAAATCTCTTTGGCAGTTCGCATGGTTCCATCTGCTAAAGAGATTAAAGTATCCCCGCTTACGCATTTTCCATGGTCAACATGCCCGCATACAGTTACTATTGGCTGCCTTATCTTTGCAATCTTCTCATTAGTTTTGTCGTTGGTTTTCATATATCCCCAAACAAATAGGCATTTTTAAAGCGTTCGGATAAGATATATAAACCAAAAAAGCCTTGAGAAAACATGAAAAAGATAATCATCGCGGTCATAATCCTTGTCGTGCTGGCGATAGGAGCATACGCGATATTTGGCGGCACAAAGACAATTTCGGAAATAAAGAGCACAGATTACGTTGGAAAAACTGTGAAAGCAAGAGGAGTTGTAGAAAGCACAATTAAGCTCGGCTCTCTTTCAGGGTATATCTTGAGAGATGACACAGACAAGATAGCTGTTTCTTCACAGACCCTGCCGAAAGAAGGGGATACAATCACAGTAAAAGGTACGCTAATCAAAGACACGCTTCTTGGTTATTACATAAAAGCAGATTGATTGTTTTGCAATAACCATTTCTTTTTAAACCCTCTTCGCATCCCTTCAAAAACGGGGAAGAAAAATCCAAAATGATTATATTGAGATTCAAGCCAGGCAATAATCTTGAGGAAATCCTGAAAAAAAATGAGCTCAGTGTGCTCAAACTCTTCGAACAGCCAATCAATAATGTTATTGCCTATTCCCCGGAATTAAATGCTCTATACTCCGGGCCGTCCAGGAGATTAATACTAAAAGAACTGAAAATTTGGCTTAAAAATGAGGCAAAACTTTCGGGGGAGGATATACAAATCATTGCAGGAAATATCCAAGCAGTTTCCAGAGGAGTTTACATAGAGAAATACTCCCAATCTAACACTCCTAAAGCTGATAAAGAAAAAAGAGCTGTATCCTATCAAGATTCTTATCATTCAACTTCGGCATTACCTTTACCAGCAAATCAAAAAAAATATTCTGATTTTGACCAGGGAGGAGACTTCTTTGAGAGTGCCCTAGACAGAATAGCCGCAGAAGCCGCAAGAACAACAGCAAATAGAAAAAAAGAGAAAAAAGAAAGAGATACAATATTCAAATTAAGGAAGCGATTAGAGGCAATCTAATCTCTTAAGCCTGTTATTGACGACTTATCTTGGCTTGGTCATGTTATACATTCTTATGCCATTAAGAATGCTAGGATAGTCCGGATCGCCGCGATAAACCCCGTCTGGCCGACTAAACAAGGCTATATGTTCTTCCAATAACTCTTCCAATACTGTAGTAGCAGCAAAACCCACTGCAGGTTCGGCTCTGGGTTGCCTCGATTTTTGTGTTTCTATATCATTCATGTCTTAGAATTGAATCCCAAGTTTATAAACCCTTCTATTTTGTAACCACTAAAAAGTAACATTTCTTTAGCTAATAGCTTTTCCCCACATACACCCAATACTTTGCAGGCCTGCCGCAGATTATGCACTTCTTTCCGCCAAGAGAAGGCTGTTCCTCAGGAATGCATATCGTCTTTGCTCCGCCAGTCTGGGATTTTAGCTCATCCTCGCATGCAGGATTATCGCACAAAGGAACAAGCACAAGCTTCTTCGCCTCAAGCAGCTTAAGCAAATCTGCCATCCTCTCAGCCTTAGCAAGATTTTCCTTAAGCAGCTTATCTGCCTTGTTATAAAGTGAATTATGAATATCTTCCAAGGCTGCAGAAACTTTTTCCTTTATATCCTTGGCTTTCACATTTTCTTTCTTTCCGTTATCCCTGCGAACAAGAACAACCTGTTTTTCTTTCACATCTCTCGGCCCAATCTCAATTCTCAATGGAACTCCCTTCATCTCATGGTCATTGAACTTCCATCCAGGGCTGTAATCCCTGCCATCAAGCTCAACCCTGAAATTCTTAATTGAACTCTTCACTTCCTCAGCGGCTTCCATAACAACTTTCTTTTCCTTATCATCCTTGAATATGGGGACAATTGCAACCTGCACATCTGCAACATTTGGAGATAAAACAAGCCCCTTGTCATCAGAATGCATCATTATTGCGATTCCTATGCTTCTTGTCGATATCCCCCATGAATTTTGCCAGACTAGCTTGTCCTTTTCATCTTTATCCTTGAACTTTATATCGAAAGCCTTTGAGAAATTCTGCCCCAAACAATGTGAAGTTGCAGCCTGGGCGCTCTTTCCAGACGGAAGATATGCCTCAACAGTCAAAGTATAATCTGCCCCGGCAAATTTCTCCTTGTCAGTCTTCTTTCCCTTCAGGACAGGAATTGCATACATTTCCCTATAGACATCAGCATAAAATCCCCAGATTCTTTTTGCCTCCGCATCTGCTTCCTCTTTAGTTGCAAAAGCTGAATGCCCTTCCTGCCACAAAAATTCCCTGCTTCTTATGAAAGGCACAGGATTCTTGAACTCCCATCTTATCATGTTTGCCCACTGATTTATCCTAAGAGGCAAATCTCTCCAGCTCCTAATCCATTTTGAATACGCAGGATACATTATGGTCTCTGAAGTTGGTCTTATTGCAAGCGGCTCTGCAAGTTCTGTATCCCCCGCCCTTGTGACCCATGCAACTTCTGGAGTAAAACCTTCCACATGCTTTTGCTCTTTAACAAGATTCGATTTTGGTATCAAAAGAGGGAAATAAGCATTTTTCACTCCGTCTTTCTTTATCTTATCATCAAAATATTTCTGCACTTTCTCCCATATTGAATATGCCCTTGGCCTGAGGATATAACATCCTGAAACATTTGTATATTCAATAAGTTCTGCCTTCTGCAGCAATTGCGTAAACCACTCAGATAATTCATCCTTCTCGGCAGTTATTCCAACCCCAACCTTCTTTCCTGTTTTTTCAGTCATCTTCACTTCTTTCTTATCAGCCTTCATGAACATATATCAATCCCCATATTTAAAAAACCTATTATTTGATTTTAAACCTAAAAAGCAGTCTCGTCCTCTGACATCTCGGGCACTTGCTTCTTCTCTGCGGGAAGTTTGCCCTGTCCGCCTCTTGCCATGAAATTCTTGCTCTTCTCGATTGCTTCTTCAGAAGGCTTCATCGCGGCAAGTTCATTCTCATCTATGGAATTAATCATGTCCTTGAAAGCCTTGAAATTATCTGTAGATATCCGAACTCCTGCCTTTGTGAATCCAGTATATCTCTCAGATTTCACAAATTCTCTTATTGTAACACCAATCTTCCCGCCAAAATCATCAATTCTTACAACAATGTCAGTATCCTGATTCTTCTGCAGTCTTCCAACATCTTTTTCCATGTTCTCTGAGAGGTAAGTTTATATTTAAATTCTATGGTTCTAGGGATTTAGACGAAGAAACACACACAAGGCTTAAATATTATTCAACCTATCAAATAACATAAAACCCCCCGTATGACCTTGTCATGAGGGAATGCGGGGTTTACTAATCACCATAATCTTTATTTATCAAAATAGTTTAAGTTTTAGATGCCTTCCAAAAGCGCAATAGTGTTCATAGACGAAAATAATCTCTATCATAACGTTAAAACTTATCGGTGCAGGCCAGGTGACATTGACCTGAATAAACTAGGGTACTTTATCACCCAAAAATTTCTAGATGTTTTAGGAATGACACAAAAAAAGGAAAAAGGTATTGACATCATTATTGCAGTACACATGATTAAAAAATGTATGATTGATAAAGAATGTGATTGTTGCATACTAATCTCCGGAGATGCAGATTTTATCCCGGCAATGGAAATCATAAAAAAATCTGGAGGAGAAGTAATAACCTCCATGACCCCAGCGGGTTACTCCAGAGAATTAAGAAGCGGGGCATTTAGGTATTATTTAATAAAAAGGAGTGATTTAGTCGACTGTACCAAGGATTTTAAAGAAATTAAAAACCAGTGATAAAAATAACATGATTGATAAAAAATTGAGGATTGCAAACATCAGGCTGAAAACCCCGCTTGTTCTTGCTCCAATGCTTGATATTACAAATCTCCCATACAGACTCATTTGCAGGAAAGCAGGCGCAGCTCTTGCATATACAGAGATGATTAATGTTCCTGCGATTCTCCATGAAAATAAAAAAACAAAAGAAATGATGAAAACCTGCAAGGAAGACTCGCCTTTAGGAATTCAAATAACAGGAAACAATCCAAAGGATTTTGAAAAAGTAATTCCCTATCTAAAAAAATCAGAATACGACTTGATAGACTTGAATTGCGGCTGCCCATCTGAAAGAATAACTGAAAATGAGTCGGGCAGCTGCCTTCTTCTAAATCCTGAAAAAATTTCAAAGATAATCAAGATTCTAAGAAAATCTGGCTTGCCAGTGACTGCAAAGATAAGACTTGGTTTTAAAAAAAATAATATGCTTGAGACAGCAAGAACAATCCAAAAGGCAGGCGCCGATGCAATAACAGTTCACGCGCGACTCGCATCCCAAGGTTATGACATTCCGGCAGACTGGGGGCAGATAAAAACTCTGAAAAAAGAACTTTCAATCCCAATCATAGGCAATGGTGACATTTTGAATGAAAAAAAGGCAGAAGAAATGCTTGAAATATGCGACGGGGCAATGATTGCGCGAGGAGCAATCGGAAATCCATTAATTTTTGAGAGAATTCTATATTATTTGAAAACTGGAAAGGAAAAACCATTCGATTTTAAGGAAAATATTAGATGTTTTAAGAAATATCTGGCACTTTCAGAGAAACACGAGTTGACAAATGTCACAATCATCAAGCACCTTGGCGCAAAATTCATCAGAAACATAGAGGGCGCATCAAAATTAAGAAACGAGTTAATGACTCTCAATAATTTTAAAGATATTAAGAATTTTTTCAAGAAAATTTAATATCTTCTTCCTCTGCCATATCCCCTTGAATATCCGCCACTTCTTCCGCGTCCGCCAAATGAACGTCCATGTCCTCCAAAACCTCTGCCTCCAAATGAACGTCCGCCTCCTCTGCCTCCAAAATGACTTCTCTCGCGCCTCTCTCCGCCCTCGCTTCCTTCATCATTATCATCTCTTCTGCCTCCTCTTCTGTTGAATCCTCCGCCTCTGCCTCCAAATCTTTCTCTACTTCCAAAGCTTCTTCCTCCACCGCGTCCTCCGAAACCTCCTCTGCCTCCGCCACGGCCTCCAAAGCTTCTTCCTCCGAATCCTCCTCTTTCTCTTCCAATGTTAATCTGCATGAAAGCTCTCTCAATATCTGCAGGAAGTTCTTCCTGTTTTACATGAAGCGAACTATCTTCAAGAACTGCATTGAAATTCTCATAATCTCTGTTTGAAACGATTGAAATTGCAATTCCATCTTTTCCTGCACGGGCGGTTCTTCCGATTCTATGAATATATTCCTTGCTCGTTTTTGGTGAGTCATAATTGTAGACATGAGAAACTCCTTCTATGTCCAACCCTCTCGCAGCAACGTCCGTGCAAACAAGAGCGTGAACTTCGCTTGATTTGAACAGTTCCATTATCTTGCTTCTTCTCGCCTGCGTCAATCCGCCATGAATAGCAGTCGCATCAATCCCGTTTTTCATTAGGTTATGCGCAACAAAATCTGCATTATGCCTTGTATTGCAGAATATCATTACAAGTCCTGCATGCTCTTTCTTCAAAAGATGAACAAGCAGTGAAAACTTCTGGTTTGAAGGCACGTCATAGAATATCTGCCTCAATTTTGAAGGATCAACCATCTCTTCTCCTGAAATATCAACAGGATTATTCAGGTGTCTCTTGGCGATATGTGCGATATCAGGCGAAATCGTAGCCGAAAACAAGAATGTTTGTCTTTCCTTTGGGCATTGGGCAATTATTGTCTCAACATCCTCAATGAACCCCATGTCAAGCATTCTGTCAGCCTCATCCAAAACTAAAGAATTAACTTTCTTAAGGTTCAAAGTTCCTTGCCTCAAATGGTCAAGTATTCTTCCGGGCGTTCCAACAACTATTTCCGCCCTCTCAAGTGCCTCGACTTGCGGAGACATTGCAACTCCACCGTAAATTGATGTAACATGAAGTCCTTTGAACTTGCCAAATCCCCTTATCGCCTGGCAAACTTGCTCAGCAAGCTCTCTTGTGGGGGTCAATATAAGCGCCTGAATCCCCGCGCCTTTAACCGTCTTCTCGATTATTCCGGCTCCAAAAGCAAGAGTTTTGCCGCTTCCAGTAGCGCTTCCGCCGATTATATCCTTCCCAGCAAGAGCTAAAGGTATCGCCTTCTCCTGTATTTCTCGAGGAGCCTCGTATCCTTGTTCTTGAATGGATTTCAAAAGCTGCTCGCTTAAGCCTAATTTCTTGAACTTTTCCATTTTAGTTCCTTGTACTTATCGATAAACTGCAGAAATAGTCATGTTCCCAAGGGAATAGCTATTTCAAACACCGCAAAGTCGACAGACTTTGAGGGACAGAGAAAACATAGTTTTGCCCTGTACACTGTAATGTGTTAGTTTCGCTAATTACACGTTTATCAGATTTTGAGCCTATTTAAACCTACTTGAAACTATTAAGGTTCTTACTTAACCTTCAAAGAAAGGTTCATCTGGGCAAGAACGCCCTTGAGTTCAGATACTATTTCGTCCTGCTTTTTTGCAACCCTTCCCAATTTCTTGTTTTCTTCATCAATGCTCCCCTTCGCCGTAGCCCTTTCAATTTCCAAACTCTTTAATCTATCCTCAATATCCAAGATTTTCCTTTCTGTTTTTAAAACTGGCAAAGAATCCGGCTGAAGATGAGATTTCAATCCTTTAAGCTGGAATAAATCTATGTTCTGAGAAGCATCAGCCATTTCAATAATCTTTAAGGTTTCATCTGCTCTTAGAGCTTCCTTGAAATTATTGGAATAATCCTTGATTAACTGTGCCTTCTTCTTGTCATGATGAAATACATTGGCAAGCGCCTTGAAGTCTATCTTTTGTTTTATTGCCTGCAAATCTCTCTCCAAATCCTTCTGTTTTCTCAGATGTGCCTGTTTTTCCTCAACTTCCTTCCTGTAATCCGCGCTGTTTTTAACATCGACAATTTCATTGCCTAGATTTTTAACTTCGTTCCCGATAGATTCCATCCTTTTATTAAGATTAAAAATTTCGCTTTGAATATTTTTTTCCAATTTTTTGGATTCTTCAAGCTCATTGTTCAGATTGGATAGCTTCCTGGCCTGCTTAGTTTCTTCAAAAAGAAATTTGTTTTTTTCAGCAAGAGCACCAATATCCTGCCCGAATTGCCTCACCAATGAACGCGCGGAGGCCATTTCCCTGCCAACGAGATAGGTTGCTTTTTCATAGGGTATATGAGAAGCCCTGCTAAATTCATTAAGGCTTGAGAATATTCTATTAAAATAATTAGCAATCTCCTTTTCATCTATCTTTTTCAGGTCACTCAAAAGTTTTCTTATCTGTTCCAGGTAAAGATTGATATTATCTTGCACAGTAATCTTGATTTTCTCATATTCCCTTCTTTTTGAAAGATCAAAGTTTTTAATAAGCTCAACAGAGGCTTCCATTTCCTTGCTAAATGAAGATATTCTCCCCCCAATTTCCAGTTTTAGCTTTTGGTTTCTTGTTTCTGCTTCCTTAACAATGAATTCAACCTTCTTGGGAAGCTCACTAAGACCAATACTGGCGGCAGAGGCAGACTTCTCAGCCTTTGGCTCAGGGGGGTTTGCAAATAGTTCCTTTATTTTATTTAGGAAGGACATGTTCAAACTAAACCCCTTTTGGAACTTATAAACTAAATGGATTTATCTTCCATATAACCAAAACCCTTAAAATGCGCTTTATCGTTCTAAAAATATGCTTAAATTATACAACACTTTAAAGAGGAAGAAAGAAGAGTTCAAGCCCATAAATGCTGGCGAAATTGGCATTTACTCATGCGGTCCTACCGTTTACTGGTATCCTCACGTCGGCAACATGAAAGCCTATGTATTCGCGGATATCCTGAAAAGAACCCTTATTTTCAACGGATTCAAAGTCAAGCATGTGATAAATGTAACGGATGTCGGGCATCTCACCTCAGACAGAGATGAGGGTGAAGATAAAATGGAGAAAGAGGCGAGGAAGGAAGGAAAAACTGCCAAGGAAATAGCGGATTTCTATCTGAATACCTATATGTCAGATGTTAAAAAACTAAACATTCTTCCAGCAGACATCTACCCAAAGGCAACAGAGCACATAAAGGAGCAGATTGAGCTGATAAAAGCTCTTGAAGAGAAAGGTTACACATACAAAACATCAGACGGAATATATTTTGACACTTCAAAGTTCAAGGACTACGGAAAACTCGCAAAACTGAACAAAGAAGAGCTAAAAGCAGGCGCAAGAATAGAGATGCGCGAGAAAAAGCACAATACAGACTTTGCATTATGGAAATTTTCAGAGGTTCCTGGAAAAAGACAGCAGGAATGGGAATCTCCATTTGGTGTTGGCTTCCCGGGCTGGCACATTGAGTGTTCTGCAATGTCAATGAAATATCTCGGAGAGCACTTTGATATTCATACGGGCGGAGAAGACCATATCCCTGTCCACCATACGAACGAAATAGCCCAGAGTGAGTGCGCAACGGGCAGGAAATTCGTAAATTATTGGTTGCACTCTGCATTTCTCACATTCAAGGGCGAAAAAGTGAGTAAGTCAACGGGAGGATTGTTCACAATATCAGATTTAGAAGGATTAGGATACAAGCCTCTTGCCTACAGGTATTTTGTTTTGCTTACAAATTACAGGAAACCCCTTGATTTTTCGCTTACAAACCTCGATGCCGCAAAAACGAGCTATGAGAGAATAACAAAAAAAGTCGTAGAACTGAAAAAGGAGCATCATAAAGGAGATGATTTTGCAAAAAAGTATGAAAAAGAGTTCACAGCAGCAATAAACGATGACATGAACACTCCTCTCGCAGTGCAAATCTTCATAAAAGCGCTTGAAGATTTTGATTTTGACTCAAAAAAGAAGCTTGCGCTCCTTGAAAAGTTTGATGAAGTTCTTGGAATAGGCGTTAAAGAAATGAAAGAGGAGATAATCAGGATTCCCGAAGATGTCCGGAAGCTTATAGAATCGCGCGAGAAACTAAGGAAAGCCAAAAAGTGGGCAGACGCAGATGTCATAAGGGAAAGAATAAAAGAAAAGGGCTATCTTCTAAAGGACACTCCAAAAGGCCCCGTCGTCGAAAAAGCTTAATCTTATAAATCCTAAAATCCTAAATTTCTCATGATAAAGTGGACAACTCTCGTTATCATTGCGGCGGTCATAATTGTTGCAGTAATAGGAATAAGAGCAATTACAAAACCTTCTGTCCCATCAACACAATCAAACACGCAGTCTGCAGCAAGCGCCAATACTGAGATAAGAGAGGGAATAGTCGAAGTAGCCATAAGAAACTTCAGCTTTGACCCCGCAGAGCTCAAGATAAAAGTTGGTACAAAAGTAACATGGGCGAATTATGACAATTCCCCTCACACAGTCAGCTCAGAATCCGGAGGAAAAACAGAACTGACTTCAAAAATACTCTCAAAGGGAGACTCATACAGTCATGTATTTGAAAGCCCCGGAATATTCAACTATCACTGCTCAATCCACACCGGAATGAAAGGCAAAGTAGTCGTAGTTTAATTCTTTAAAAATATATACAAAATTCTTACTGAGCAGTCAAGCCGCCATCAACAAGAAGCGCGTGTCCTGTAATGAATGAGCTTTCATCGCTTGCCAGGAAAAGGACTGCGTTTGCAATCTCTGAAGGTTTTCCCAATCTCCCAAGCGGATGCATCTTTCCCAAATCCTCAAGAGCTTTATCAGGATTTGGTGATTTTTCAACAAATCGTCTTATCATTGGCGTGTCTATCGCCCCTGGGCAGACGCAATTGACTCTTATGTTGTTCTTCGCGTAGTCAAGAGCAACTTCCTTAGTGAGCAAAACAACCCCCCCTTTCGAAGCAGAATACGCTGCAAGATTTGGGCTTCCGACAATTCCCGCAGCAGAAGCAGTATTGATAATTGAGCCTCCCCCATTCTTTATCATCTGAGGAATAACATATTTGCATCCATAAAAGACACCCTTAAGATTAACATTCAAAACATTTTCCAGCTCCTCCGAAGTGGTTTCCGTAACGGGCTTTGCAAGCTCAATGCCTGCATTATTGAACATGATATCCACCCTCCCGAACAATTTAACAGCAAAATCAACAAGATTTTTGACCTCCGCCTCCTTTGAAACATCTGCTTTGACAAAAACAGCCTTCCCGCCAGACTTCTTTATCTCATCAACAACAACTTTCCCGGATTCACTATCTCTTGCTCCAATGACAACCCTCGCCCCTTCCCTCGCAAACAGAAGCGCAGTCGCCTTTCCTATCCCGGAATTCCCCCCCGTGATAACAGCAACTTTATTTTGAAGTCTCATAATCAACTAAAGCCATTTCAGCACGGCAAAGTGCATCTTCCGCAGCATTCCTCCCACTTTTTCCCGGAATGACAGCCGCAAAGCTTGCATATTTCCCTCTTAGAAAGCGCCCTTTTCGCCCCCTTTCTGCCCACTCTTTTTACAGCCTTAGCCCTCTTTTTAGCCATGGCTTATCGAAGCTTCTGGAATTTAAAAACTTGCCCCTAGTTAATATCTTTATAAACTTCGCAGATATCTGATTTTCATGGCAGTAATCTCGCAAGTTCTCGACTTTCTCATTCACATAGACAAATATGTAGGATTGATACTCCAAAATTACGGCCCTTTTGCCTACATCGTCCTCTTTCTTATCATTTTCCTCGAAACAGGGCTTGTAATAACTCCTTTCCTGCCCGGCGATTCTTTAGTCTTCGTGGCAGGCAGTTTTGCAGCCAGCGGCGCACTGAATATTTTGTTCCTCTTCTTCCTTCTTGCCTTTGCAGCCGTAGCCGGAGACAGCGTAAACTACTGGATTGGAAGCTTCTTCGGAGAGAAAGTCTTCGCAAAAAGCATATTCTTCAAGAAAGAATATCTTGAAAAGACAAAAGCATTTTACATGAAGCATGGGGGAAAAACAATAATTCTCGCCCGGTTCATCCCCCTCATCAGGACATTCGCCCCGTTTGTAGCGGGAGTCGGAAAGATGAATTACACAAGATTCCTGAGCTTCAATGTAGTCGGAGGAATAATCTGGGTTGCCCTGTTTGCATTCGGAGGCTATTTCTTCGGCGCAATACCATTCGTCCAGGATAATTTAGGCTGGCTTGTCTGGGTAATTGTCTTATCCTCGCTTGTGCCTGTAATCTATGAATATATCGTGCACAAATTGAATAAGAAGAACTAAATCTGCCCAGTCTGATTAAATTTTCTCATTGCCTGCTCAAGAACAACCTGCGGAGCATATCCTTTTCTGCTGCAAGCCTTCGCAAATTCATCATATACTGCTTGATCTACATTAAATTCCAACTTCCTCTTCTTTGCCCCTGGTGGTGTTGATGCCATAGCCAATTAACTCAAATATCCTTTATAAATTTTCTATTTAGGTTATTATGTTAAAGAATTTCCTGAAAAGTTCATGTGACTTGATAAATATCTTTCTCGAAATGTAAATCATCAAAAAGGATACTGCAAACCAAAGCAAAACGTACCATGCGCCCAAATTAAGAGAGAAGTAACCGCAAAGATCATAGACGCAATTAACATTGGCATCAGGAGAAGTAAAGATAAGAGTAATCAAATAGACAACACTCAGTTGGGCTACACTTATTTTCCAACTGCCCGTTTCTTTATTCTTTAATAGCACCAATGAGTAAAATATAATTGGCAGGGCGATTATATGCTGAAGTGTAACAATCTTGGGCAAAACATCCCCAGCAAGAAAGAGATAATCAACAAGCCCCAGAATAGAATGCCCATTAATCAAATAGGAGACAAATTCTATAGTCCATATAAAATCAGGAATCGCCAAAATATATAACTGGCTCTTAACAAGAGCACTGCTATTAGTCAGTATGCCTATCCCCACGAGAGGCAAACTGAGATAGCAAAACCAAAAAACAATAGAAAAGTCGTTATAATAAAAAACATTGAAAAATGCTAAGGCACTTATGGCCAAAAGAAGCACACCTAAAACTGTTCTTACATAATCATTAGCCCGCCATCGGTTGGTGACTGCCATACATTAAAAGACGATTTATATGTTTAAAACACCTTCTCCTGCAAGAAAGAAACGCCCAGAGCAGGCAAAGTTTTCCGTAGCAAAGAGAGGCAGGTTCTATATGTAGACAAAATTGTAGAAACATTTAAATATGTAGTCACCCACTATATTGTTATGTATCTTGAGAAAAGAAAGTCAAAAGAGGGCATAAAATATTATCTCGGGCATTCATTCAGAGAAGGAGGGAAAGTGCACAAGATAAGAAAATATCTCGGCTCTAATCTTGACAAGAAGACTCTGGAAGAAAGGCAGGAAAAGGCAAGAATTTTGATAGCAGAAGAGATAAGCAAATACCAGATAATAAGCGACCCCCTGCATGAACGGCTCTCAAATGAAGACATCAAATTCCTGAAGTCTTTGGAAGCAAAAATACCTCTGAAAATAAGCCATCTTTCAGAAAAGCAGTGGAATGTCTTTTCGGAGCTGTTTACTTACAATACTAACGCGATAGAAGGAAGCGAGCTTAACAGCAAAGAGGTAAAAGAGATTCTTGAGCAGGATAAATGGCCTGAAAAGTCTAAAGCAGACATCGCCGAGGCATACGGAGTAAACGAAGCTATCTCGTTTGTCAGAAAAACGAAAGAGCATATTTCTCTCGAGTTGATAAAAGAGATTCATAAGATTGTATTCAAGAACTCCAAGCACTTTGCAGGGCAGTTCAGAAGACCGGGAGAGGAAGTGGTTGTTAGAGACGGGCGAAGCAACATAATTCATGAGGGCGCACCCCAATCAAGAGTAGCATCCCTGCTAAACGAATTAGTTGACTGGTGCAATCAATATAAGAATAAATATCCTGCCCTGATACTTGCAGCAGTTGTTCACAATCAATTTGAGAACATTCATCCCTTCAGAGACGGAAATGGAAGGGTTGGAAGAATCCTGCTGAATAACATTCTAATAAAACATGATCTCCCTCCAATAAACATAGACTTCAAGAACAGGAGAGAGTATTATGCCTCTCTGCAAGCATACCAAAAAGAGCACAATATCCGCCCGACAATAGACTTGTTCATGAAAGAGTACAAGATTCTAAAGAGAATATTGGGCATAAAATAATTCAGTCAGGTGACTACAAGGATTATCTTTTGTAGGCACCTGGCAATACGAGAAGGGCGTTATTCAAAGATATAGACGCCCGGACCAAATACCAGGCAGGTTTGACTAAACCTTTGAGATGAAAATTGGTTTGATTTTCTTAATTGTCTAAGGATCTTGCAATTTTTAAAACTTTGCAATTGTCCTCTACAAAGAAGATCCTATCTTAACTTCACTTAACTTTCCATCTTTCAACCTAAGCGCAGGCAATTTACCAATTATCTTAATTTTGGATTCATCAAGGTAGATACCTGTGCTTTCAGTTAGTAATAATAAGTCCTTTAGATTATTCTTATTTGCAAATTCTAAAATCTTCTCCCTGTTTTCTTCTTTAAAATGGCACCATATATTTAAATTATTTAGCAAGTTCATGCCTGTGAAATCTTCTAGACCTACAAAATTGCCATCGCTGGGCATCGAAGGTAAGATAGTCCTTGCAAATATTATTGCACCCGCACTTCCGCCATAAACAGGTATATCCTTTTCGATTGCTTTTTTCAGAAAATTCCAAGCCGAAGAGTCTTTTAATGATTTGAGGAGATAAGCAGTATTGCCTCCTCCGATATATATCCCTCCGAATTCATCTGTTTGTTTCTCAGATAATGATTTTAAATTTCTTTCAGTAACCATTTCGTATTTACTAACGCCCAAATTATCAAAGGTCGACCTTAAAAAAGCTAAACAACTAGGATATGGATGTTTAAATTTGTCTATTGCAATAGGGATATATAACAAAGGTTTTGACTTGTCAACTAAAGAAGCAAACAACTTGTCAAGCTCTTCAGTTTTTTGTCCTGAACCTCCTCCAGATAAAATAACTTTCATTTTTAGAACAATTTATTCAAATTTATAAATTTATTTGAATTCATATATCCTCCTTACAGGTACAACCAACTCTTTTGTTATTTCAAGATAAGAATTATCTTGAGGGTTAAGAGTAAATCTGTCGTTTTCAATACCTAAAATGGCCATTTTCCCTGGACTTGGAAGAGATTTATCAAACTCAAATCCATAAAGCATCATTAGAATATTTGCAATGAGTCCCGCATGTGTAACGCATAAAATATCTTTTTTTACAGATAAGAGGCTATCAAGCCCACTTACAATTCTTTTTCTAAGCTGATTAACGCTTTCTCCTCCGGGAGGAATATAATCGTAGCTTAAGTTAAATTTTGACCACTCTTCTAAAAATTCTTTATACGGTCTCTCTTGAAATACTCCTCTGTGTGCTTCTCTCCAGTCTGAGACTACTTCAAGTGGAAGTCCTCGTATATTTGAAATTATTTGTGCAGTATCTTTTGCTCTTTTATGCGGGCTTGAAACGATAACCTCTCCAAGTGAGACATTGCTCATGGCGAGCTCTCTTGCAAATCTTAACCCTTCTTTATCAAGTAAATCCATGGTATAAAGTAATTCTGGATGTTTTGGTGCTTTAGCGTGCCTTAAGAAATATATCTTATTCATTTAAGCACCCCTCTAATTTGTTCTAGGTTTGCTTTCCCAGTCGATAGCAGATAATTTAAAAATTCATCAGTGCCTCTTTCGATAAATCCATCTGCACTATCTTTATGCGGTTCAAATCCCAATCTGCTTAGAATCTCTGAATTTCTTTGTTTATTGAGCTCTGATCTTACTAAATCCCTTGTTTCTCCTAGTGATCTCTTAGCACCAATGAAATTTGTCCAATAATTGAAATAATGTTCAATTACTTCAGAAGCCCGGAAATCTGCGGGTGGAACTCTTTGTAAGTAAAGCTTAAAATGTCTATATCTATCTGAATCGTTCAGAGATAAACCTGACAAACCCATAAGCGTGGCCGTTCTTAATGAATCTATTACTTCAGGAGTCATTTCAAACGAAAGAGGTTTAGGCCCTAGCATATCAAAAAAATAAGGCTCTTTGTTCATTGCCCAGATAAGTCTCTCTAAACCAAATCCTATATCTGTAATCATTCTATCTCCAGTACCCTCCATAGCAAGAGATCCGGCAGTCCCAACTTCTAAACCGCCATAATTAAATTTTAATACATCTCCACTAACTGACGACCAAAACCCATTAGCCTTTCTTTTAGGTCTCAACAAAAAATCAAAGTCCGATACAAATAAGCCCATCTTAGAGATTAAATTTAGCCAGCTATCAATTAGTTTAATGTGCTCTTCAGGGTTTGAATCGCAGTTTGCAGTAGCAAGATTAACAAATGAAGAAGTTTTACCAGGCCCTATCATTGAATTAGCATTTGTTCTAATAGATGGCTGCTCAAGATAATGTGTCCCACGAGGTAAATCATTTCTATTATGAAAATATCCACTAAAATATTGTATGGCTGCAGAGATAAATAATGGGTCTTGTTTATAAGTGCCTAAAACAGTCCCAGTATTCTCCCTTTCTAACCCTTCTAACTTAAAATGATCCCTTATATTTTGAATTGCATCCTTAATTAAAATTGGTCTTTTTCTTTTGCTAAATGAGAAAAAAGAATATCCTTCCTGTGAGGGTCTTCTTTTTTTATAAAACCTCGCTTCTCTGCTTGAAGAATCCTCTTCACATGACCAGTGATTACTAACAAAATATTCCTTTATAAGCGATCTAGTTTGTTCTATCATTCTTACCTCCAAAATTTAGCATAGGGTATACTTGACACTCAGTAAAACAGGGACAGGGTTCGTATTGGCCTCCAAGTTGATAATTGGTTGTGTAAACTCCCCTATGTTTATCTCCAATCAATCTTGAACTATTTATACAGGGATAAATGTTACCGTCAGCTCTTATAAACACTGATATTTTTCCTGCCAAGCACTCTATTCCTTGCTCCCTATTCCCCATAATAGTTCTCTCCCCATTCATGAAACCCAACAATCTGCTTAAAAAAGGATCATCCATACAATTTGTTTTTATGTAATTTGTTAAAAAATATCTCTCTGAATTAGATAGCATTAAATTTTGAGATCCGATATTATAATAAAAAGTATTATTTTTTGAAGCCGGTCTAAACGTACTTGTTGCTCCAATCTCTCTAGCTAATCCCCGGACATGATCTAAATCTTCACTATTACAGTTTATTGGTTGTATTGTGCTTGAAAAAGAAACGTGTGCATTTCTTATTCCCAGATCTACAACACTTCTAGCTGAAGCAATTACACTATTATAAGTGTCAACGCCTCGAATTAATCTATGTGTTTCTCTTCGACCTTCTAGCGAAAGAGATACATAAATGTCTCGGCTAAATCTATGAAACCTTTTAACGAATTCGGCTATTTTTTTGGGCCTAGATCCATTTGTGCTTAAAAACAACGTCTTTAATACGGGGAGATTTATCAGAATACTTTCTGCTACTTCAAATAAATCACTTCTATCTGTCGGCTCGCCTCCAGAAATACATAAATCTTCTGCTTCCCTGAATCCATTTAAGGAATAAAGATGATTAAATTCTGTCGGAGTCATCTCTCCAGTATTCTGTGGAATTTTCCAAATGTCACACATATTGCATCGGCTATTACAGCTATCGGTTACCAATTGGTTTATTGATTTAATGGTCATTTTCTCAGTTTGTATTTAGGATCCAACTTTTTACTTGCATTCTTAAGATTCTCGCTTTCACTAGAGATTTTAGAGATTAATAAACTAGAATCATAAATATAATCTGACCAAGATAAATTATCATCCCAAGATTTAAAAAAATGATTTATAAATAACTCTGTACCCTTTATGAGATTGTTTAGATTATTAGTCTTAATTAAGGCAGGAAATTGTATCTCGCCATATCTGCAGAATCCTAGTGGGCTGTCAGAAGCCATAGATTGAGGGCTAGTTAAATCGCATCTCAAGAGGTTATAAAGAGTAAGGTTTCTAATTCCTAAAAAGTTTAGGTAGTGAGCAATAGAAGTATCTGCTGTAACGCCCAAAGAAATATCGTACTTTTCAATATCTCTACTCAGCTCATCAAATGAACCATATCTCTTGATAATACAATTTTTAAGCCCCTCTTTTAACATAACACCCCTTAATTTAGAAATCCATAAAAGATGATTATAAGAATTTTTGAATCCTCCAACAATTATTACTTTAGACTCGGGAAAGTTTGTGTTCAAATGACGAATAATCGCAGCCACGAAGTCTACAGGCAGATTCTTTAATTCTTCAGAACCAAAAGGATTAATGAGTAAGTTATTTGATACTATTCTCTTAACACAACAAGATGTATTTTCAGGTTTGAAAAAAGGAGAAATACACTCATTCATATAATCTTCAATATTCTGTGATTTAAGGAGAGGATCAGGTTTGTTATAATGATAAACTCTCACGTTATCTTTATCTACAACTTTAACTATTAGATTTCTACCGCATATAATAGAAGACCTATTGTTTTTTACCAAATATTTTACTAAGTGTTTGGTTCTATCCCATTGGTTGTCTATAAAATCTGAGAAAAGATAGAGCGTATCGCTATAAAGGCCTATTCCGTTTACATATCCCTTCGAAATAAAAGCTACATTAAGATTTTTATAATTTTCAGAATAAACCTCTCTTAATTCTAATAAATATTTTTTCATAAAATTTTTTAGCACATGCGTACCTATAAAAGAATCTCCGATAAATGAATATGGATCTAAGTAGGTTATTTTATTATATTCGGAACAAACCTCCTTTGAGATATTCTCAAATTCTTCTTGATTTTCAATTTGAATAAAATCCACTTTTCCTATTTTTTTAATTTCTTCTATTAAATTTTCTCTCTGTATCGCCCTAATTTTTTCACCTCTTAGAAATAAGAGAATTGTAACTCCATCCCCAATATCTAAATCTAAAGGGTAACTTTCTAAGGGAAATGGAAAGCCAATAAGCAAAAGCTTCTCCGAGCCACCCCTTCTTAAAATCAGTTGCAGATCATCACTTAAAGCAATATTTCTATAATTTATAACCTCTTCGATAAAAGCGTCTATCTCTCGGATTACCCTTTCCTTATTTTTCTTGAATTCATCAATAGCCAGGTTATGCAGACTCATGAAACTCTATATTATATCAACTTTATAAATATTGCTTTATTTACACTTTTAAAGTAGTTACATTATAAAGTAGTTACCTGCATAATGTGGACTATGCGAAGCAAAATATATTTTCTATTATTATAATAAGGCACTTAATATAAACAGATAATGTTGTTATTAAGGACAACTTCTTCGCAAAAGTATGAACCAAAAGGAGTCAATAAAATTATTAGGGAAATACTAGGGGTGAGCACCCATAGTATTCAGTTACTATTGTTTTAAAGTAAAAAATCTTCCAAAAAACATACTTCAGGATTATCTCAGAATAAAATCTGAGGTATCCCTTTAAGGTTGTTATAAAGAGAGCAAACTTACAAAAGAACATGGAGCAAAAATACACAACAGAGGAAATTGAAAGATTAATGGAAAGCATTGACAGAAGGCTTGACTTTATACTCAAAGCTCTTGACAAAGAAGAAGAGGAGAAAGAAAATGGGTAAGAAGAATTCGCAAATTTGCTCTTCAGTTATATCCGTCATTTTATCAAGAGCATACTTGTCTTTAAGTTTCTTTGAAAAGAAAATTAGTTTTTCTCTTAAAGTGTTAAGGCGAATAAAACTTCTTGGACCTTTTACGTTTCCTAAGGCAGTATTCATTCCCGTTTCCATATCTCGCAGATAAGCTAAAATTAAATCAGAGTTAGCTTTACTTATATCGGGAATTCCGTCTTTTACTTTTTCCTTCCAGGCTAAATATCGTTCTTTGTGGTTATATGGGTCTATTCTCATGCTTTTCTTAAGTCGAACTAATTTAAATTCAACTTGATCCCAACTTGCTCCATCTCAAGAATTAGTCAAAAGTATGATACGCCCGGACCAGGATTTGAACCTGGGAATCCTTGCGGAAATGAGTTCTCCAAACTCACGCGGTAACCGCTGCGCCATCCGGGCATGTCCTTACTAGAAACAAGGTGTTTTTAAAATTAAGTTTTCAACTTCTCTTTCAAATGCTCAGATAATTTTGGCTCGGGCCTCCAGTAATTTGGCCCTTTCAAAACTTTGCCCCTCTCATCATATATTGGCTTGCCATCGGCTCCAAGCTTGCTAAAATTGCTCTGCATTATTATCTTTAAAGTCTCATCCAAGTCAATGCCATGTTTTGCAGACTCACTTGCGATATAAACAACCATGTCCCCAAGCCAATCAGAAATCTCTGTAAGGATTTCCACCTTTTGTTCTTCAGATAAGGAAGCGTCACTCTCAACCGCCTTGTACTTTGCAATTATTTCATCTACTTCATTCACCTCTTCAAGCAGAACCTTCTTAAAATTTTCAAGCCTCTCAGCACCCAAAAGGGAAGGTTTTTCGCTCACAGGCAGCTTGTACATCTGATTAAACTCTTTTATAGTCCCAAGAAAATCCTCATTCACCATGAAAAGAGTTGGTAATTTTGATATAAAAAGATTTAGTTAATTGAGCCTTATTCCTTCATCTGAAGTTTCGTAAGAAACGAGTAAAATAGTTTTTCTGATTTCCAGGGAAACTCTTTTTTCTAAAAAGAGTAAGCCTACTCTTTCATCTCAATCTTTATCTGAACGCTTCTTGGAATCTGAAGCTTCATGATTGGATGCAGAACACGATCCTCTGCAGGCAAATCAACAATTCGCCTGTGAACGCGCATCTCAAACTTGTCAAAAGTAGCTGTTCCGTTTCCGCATGGAGACTTTCTCGTTGTGACTTTTAACCTCCTCGTAGGTATAGGAATAGGTCCTCTTATTGCAACTCCGGCTCTGTCAGCTATCTCCTTAATAGAAGCTATCACAGGGTTCAGCGCAGCTATGTCTATGCTGCTCAATTTGATTCTTACTTTTGCCATACCTAACTCTAACAAAAATGGTTTTTAAAGCTTTTCTAAAAAACAAAAATGAGTGGAAGGGGCACGCCGCGTGCACCCCTCCCTCTCATCCCAGCCTAAGCGGGATGAGCATGATAAGTGATATGCCTACATCAAAAAAGCCTAACTTAAGCTTTAAATATTATCCTTTTCTGGATAGTATATGCTTGACATAAAGCTGATAAGGGAAAACAGGGGGCTTGTAAAAGAGAACATAAAAAACAAGTTCCAGGACGATAAGCTTCCTCTTGTGGAAGAAGTCCGCGAACTGGATGAAAAATGGCGAGGGCTGAAAGCCAAAACAGACGCTCTAAGAGCAGAAAGAAACAGAGTTTCCAAGGAGATTAACTTAGTAAAGAAAGCCGGGCAGGATGCCTCTGCATTGTTAAAGACAGCAAAGAGAATCCCTGAGCAGATAGATGAAGTGGAAAAGGAAGCAGAGAGTTTGCAGGCAAAAATTACCGAAATTCTTAGCAGTTTGCCGAATATAATGTCCGACAAGGTGCCCCAAGGCAGGGACGCTTCAGAGAACAAGGAAATAAAGAAGCACGGCAAGATTCCAAAGGTTAAATTCCCTGTAAAAACTCATGTCCAGATTGCAGAAAGCCTGAATATTGTCGATTTTGATGCATCCGCAAGAGTTTCTGGAAATGGATTTTACTACTTAAAGAATGAATTAGCCATTCTGAATCAGGCGCTAATAAGGTTTGCCATAGATTTAATGATAAAAAAAGGGTACGAATATGTTGAACCTCCTCTGATGCTCAATGAAAAGTCAATCTATGCCTCAATGGACAAAAAAGCCATAGAACAATCTGTTTATGACATAAAAGACGAAGACTTGCATCTGATAGGAACAGCCGAACAGTCAATTCTTGCAATGCACTCCGGCAAAACATTCCAGGAAGCAGAACTTCCAAAGAAATATGTCTCTTATTCCATGTGTTTCAGGAAAGAAGTCGGCTCTCATGGTATAAACGAGAAAGGTTTCTGGAGAACACATCAATTCAACAAGGTTGAGCAATTCATATTCTGCAAGCCAGAGCAATCAGAAAAGCTTTATGATGAACTGTTCAGGAATTCCGACGAAATTCTAAAGGCACTTGGAATACCTTGCAGATGGATAGAGATATGCTCTGGTGATTTGGCTGACTGGAAATTCAGAAGCGCAGACTTTGAGGCATGGAGACCAACAACAAACAGTTATGGAGAGCTTGGCTCACTATCCAACTGCACAGATTATCAGGCAAGAAAGCTCGGAATAAAATACTTTGACAAGAAAGGAGAAAGGGTAATAGTTCACACCCTGAATGACACTGCCATTGCAACATCAAGGATGATGGTCGCAATTCTCGAAAACTTCCAGCAGAAAGATGGAAGCGTCAAGATTCCAAAGGTTCTCTGGAAATACACCGGTTTCAAGGAAATAAAACCAAAAGCTCCTGCAAAATCAGATAAAAAAGCAAAAAAGAAAGCCAAGAAATAATAATTCTGCCTGTTGATTACAACAATCCTTTAAAACGTTAGATTCTAACAAGATACATGGATGATAAGATAAAGCACTATTTGTTTGTCTACAAGACTGAAGAAAGAGAAGGCAAGGAAGCTGCAAAAATAGCTCTGGAAATAGCAAAAGAGCGGGATTTTGAAATAACCGTGGATTATGTTCCACTCAGAGAGTTGATAGGTTACGCGTGCGACAAGTTGGGCAATCGCCAGCAAAATAATCCAAGAACAGAAATATTCGAAAGGGCAAATTTAATTTATACAATGAATGAGACACAATCCTCTGAACTCCAAAACCTGAGCGGGATGCTGGAAGGAACAATAACCTGCTTGAGCATGCAAACCCCTCCTATAACCGAATCCCACTGGGAGGGATATATACAGGAACTAAGAGACAAGCTAAACCTCAGACTCCCCAGAAGAGACTCTTAAAGACTCCATCTGGAGAGTTCTAACTGCATCAAGGACTCTTATATCCGGCGACAAGACATAAACATGGTCGTCTTTTGAACGCACTGCACGATATATTCGCTGCAGAAAATCCCTTCTCGCCTTGTCCTTGTAGAAATCCCAATAATAATCTGGATGTGTCTTCTCAAGAATCTTCCAGAATGTCCCCTTCACGTTCGGATTGGGATATTTTGTAAATATAACTGAGTTGCACACATCTCCGGGGAAATCAACACCCCTTGAGCATTTCGTTGTAAAAAGCTCGTCGGATAATTTAGCCTTAAACATGGAGATTAATCTTCCTGTTTTGTCTCCAGACTGGAGTGCAATCAATCTCTCTCTCGACATCATATCGCCCAATTCAAGCTCAACAAGCTCGCTCTCTCTGGGCAAATCCTCAAACGCATTGACATGCACAAGAAAAGGCTTTTTCGCCTTCTCTATGCAAGCCCTCAAAGCAAGAAGATAATCCTTTCGTGTATATCTTTTAGAGGCAAAGTTTGCATATTTGCAGTCAAACTCCTTTCCCGTGCGCATTATCTCTATGCTTCCCTGATGAAGCGTTTCGGCTTCAACAACCTTAAAATTCTCAAGCCCAAAAACATTTTTCAGCACATTTTCAGAGTGCAAAGTCCCTGACATTAGCACAAGCGCCTTGTTCTTGTCAATTATATCCCTGAATCTCTTCGAAAGATTTGTCGCAACAAGATTAACATGCAAATCTTTCTCCTTTCTCTCGAATGTGACGTACGTATCCTCAAGAAAACCCTCAAAAGTTCGCGCAACCCCCGCAGCATGATTCGTATAATTCTGCTCATCAAGAGAAGCCTCAGCCTCTATCCATGGATGTTCCAAAAAAAGATTCATCATCTTCTCAATTTTTGTCTCATCTATCTTGAAAATCTCAGATTCATCAATTCCAAGCGCCCTTTTATTCTTATCTTCAAGCTCAATGAGAGCCTGCATCTCATCCACCGCCTTTTTTGAGTCAGGATCATCAGGAGAAACATTTTTCAGCGCATTTGCAAGCCTTGTTAAATTTATCGTTTCCTGCGTAGAAAAATTATCAAGAAACTCGTCCGCTTCGTCGATAATATCAACTTCTGTCGCAGGTTTCTTGTCCATCGCCATGTCAACTTTGTATTTTGCAGAGTTAAATATAATAACATCGGCATCTATGTATGCCTGATACTGGTCAAAATAGGAACATCCTCTCTTCCTATGGTAAAATATGAACTCTTTCCCGTTCATTCCCTTGTATTTCTTCCTGTCTGCATCCCTAAGAGGTAATTCAAATGCCGAATTTACAATAGGGCTCCAATAAGGATTTGCAGGCGCGATTGAAATTCTTTTCATTTTCCTTATCTCAGGCATATCCTTGTTTCTTATCATCGGATTTTTCATGTAATACTCCTGAATTTTCTCATAATTCTTCTCTATCATCTTAATTGTATCAGGAAGATTGCCGTCAGCACAAGAAACTCCAGGCATTATGATGGAATCGTGATTGTCCCTGCCTGTTATCATTGCAATTTTCATTTTCTTGCCATTCGGCTTGAAAAGATGCTTCTTTCCCATATAATCTTCCTCGTACTGCCTCTGCAAGCCCTTCACAGGCACTACAATTGAAGTTCTTCCAAGCAGCCTGGCAATATTCAGGGCAATAGCCGACTTCCCGGTGCCGCACATTCCATGAATAAGCACAATCTTGGTCCCGCCGCGAATCAGCCCAACAACCTCATTAACAACATCTTCCTGCGTTTTGCCATTAGAGAACTTCAGGGGAGAAAGTTTTTCCTCATCGGCATGCAAACTCCATGATGAATTGTCCACAATCTGCTCAAAAGAACCTCTTTCATTGAGAAATTCAAGTTCTTCTGATTTTTTCAGATGTTCTGAAGAGCCCCCAGCATAAATTTCTTCATTTTCATCATTTTCTAGTCCATCATTGCTGCCTTTCCCTGAAAAATAAGCCATAAGTTCGTCATCCACGCCTCTCGCAACACTCTTTTTCATTAGCTTATTCCAAGAACGAAGTTTAAAAGATTATTTGTCCTGCACTTTCGCAAAAAAATCAGCTTCTTTCCACAATCAAATTATTGGAGCTCTCAGAAATCACAACTTTATTGGGCACAGAACGCTTGACAGCTGCATCAAGAGTGGCAATGTACGCTCCGCGCCTGCCAAATTCAATCAATCCCTCATCAGTGCGCTTATCTCCAAGAGTAACTCTCAGAATTTTTCTCTTTGTAAACATCTCAAGCGCAACATTGGCGGCAGTCCTATCTTCGAGAGAGCTGTCCAGTCTCAAATCCTTTATCTCCTCAACAACCTCCTTAGGCAAAAGCACCTTGAAGCCCATGCCTTCTAATTCAGCCAAAAAGTCAATCCTCTTTTTTATGCACGAGACAATAAAGCTGCTATCAAGCAACACTTCCATAATAAAACATAGAAAAAACCATATATTAATCTTTCCCCAAAGAGATAGACAATCTTTATAAATTAAGCAAGCCATTTCATACCATGGAAGAGGTAAACCATTTAATTGAAGTTCTTGAAGGCACAAAAGAAGCCATAAAAAATGAAGATGTCCTGAAGCTTAATGAGCTTTCCAATATGACTCTGCACTCAGCCTCAACATACCAGGACACAGGCAGCATAACGATTGCTGTCATAGTCTACGCACTAAGCAAGCTTATAGAAAGGAAAAATACTCTCAAGATAAAGAACTGGAAAATCTTCATAAACAAGATAACTTCACAATTCTCCCTGGCTATAACTGCTCTAAAGGAAGATAAAATAGACAAATACCAAAAGTACATGGAAATGGCAAGAAAATCAATAACTTCAACCTCATTGAACATAAAACCCTACATACAGGAAGTTCTCAGAAAGGCATCCATAAACAAAGCCTCCAAAATTTACGAGCACGGGATTTCTTTAGGGCAAACAGCAAATATCCTGGGTATAACACAATGGGAGCTCTCAGAGTATTCAGGGCAAACAAAAGTCGCGGATGTCCATTACGGAATAACAATTGATGTTCATAAGCGGGCAAAAATGGCCCTGGAGTTCTTCTCATGAAGGCACTAATATTTGACTCGGGGGCGTTGATAACACTTTCAATGAACTGCCTGCTTGATTTGATAGCAAAATTAAGAAAAGATTTTGACGGAAAATTTTTCATAACAAAAGAAGTGAAATATGAAGTCATTGACAAGCCAAGCGGCATTGCAAGGTTTGAGCTTGGTGCGCTAAGAGTCCAGAAGCTTGTTGACGATGGAATTCTTGAAATGCCGCAAAGCATAGGCATATCAGATGAGATGATTCAGAAAGAAGCCCGTGAGTTAATGGAAATAGCAAATCACTCCGTCATGGTTGGCGGCAAATGGATTAACATAGTAAGCGAGGCAGAAATATCCTGCCTAGCCTTAAGTAATAAACTTTCCGAGAAAGGAATAGAGAGCGTAATAGCAATAGATGAAAGAACAACAAGAGTTTTGTGCGAAAGCCCAGAAAACATGGAAAGGATGATGTCCGAGAAAATGCATCGCCGAGTCAGCGTGGACGAAGAAAAGCTAAAGACATTCTCAAGATTCAAGTTTATCCGCTCTCCTGAAATAGTCTACGCCGCCTACAAGAAAGGGCTTGTAGAAATGAAAGGCAAGAAAGTCCTTGAAGCAATGCTCTATGCAACGAAATTCAAGGGCGCCTCAATTTCCTTCGAAGAGATAGATGAGTTGAAGAAACTCTAATTTTATAAACTCTTTAAGTTCTGAATAAATAGGTAGCGGAGTAAGCCAAAAGGAATTATTAAAATTCTTTGAAACAAAAACTGAATCAGAAGTAATTTATTTTTCTCCGACAATCAACAAATCCGTCTTAAGTCTAGGAAACATTTCCGGGATTAACTGTAATGGATTTCTATTCATCCAAAAAGCATTAATGTATCCTTCATTCAATACTTTCAGACCAACTTTTTCAAAGAGTAGATTAAGCATAGGCATAGTGAAGGCTTGTATGTGTTGGTCAAAATTATCACTATTTACGCACCAAGAAGGACTTCTGATATATTGCAAGCCTATAGCATTAGGGGTTGTCAATACTAATCTTCCACCTTTTTTTAAGTGATTAAAACAGAATCTCAATAGGTTACTAGGATTTTCTACATGTTCAAGAATCTCTCCTACAATAATCGTATCAAATTTTTTATTGAGATTTTTAGGATTATTTAAATTGACTTTGAAGTCTGGATTGCCATCAACATCTAAAGTATAAAATTTTTTATTCTTATTTGCTTCAACAAAGAGATTATGGATATATCCTTCAGTAGAACCAATATCCAGTATTTCCTCGCCCTTTAGATGTTTATTTATTGATTTAAATCTTAGCTTATCTGAAATTTCTCTACCCATGATACAATATTGTGACATGAGCCTTTTAAGTCTTGCTATGTATCTGTATCATGAAAAGGAAGCCCTTAGAAATAAAAAAACAGATTCTAAAAATTCTAAAAGAACAAGGCGAACTCTCTTTAAGGGATTTAGATATAAAAGTTAATACCAGCTATCAAACGATTAGAAACCAAATTGAAGAATTAAAATTCTTTGAGTTGGTAGAGATAATCCAACATGCAAAAAGTGAAAAAACTGGAAGATCTTATACTACGGTTAGATTAAGAAACACCAAGCCAAAAATCAATTAATAACTTGTTTTAAAATAGACTTATTCAATAATCTCTTCTTTACCCTTTTCTTTATTTCTTCTATTGATTTCCCATCTATTGGAAAAGCCATAAAAAGTAACTGAGAAGCCTATTTATAAAGCGTTCCCTTTTTCGGAGATGTAATATACCTAGAATAAAAATGGGC